>OAWV01000149.1_pt1 | contig 65918 bp, 69 predicted proteins | sample 1495551 | NCBI WGS metagenome assembly OAWV01 (sample SAMEA2580245, study PRJEB22360) | human gut metagenome | biome: human gut; feature: human-associated habitat; material: faeces | place: Denmark | collected 2008/2010 | reverse complement strand
TGTTAGAATTTTCAGGGTTTTACATACTGTTTAATCTTCAATTTTCAAGGAACTTATTTGTTGTCTCTCGGCAACAACTCTGATATTTTAACACAGATCTTTTTGCCTGTCAACAACTTTTTTATTTTATTTTTTCGTTGTCTTTTTCAACAGCAACTTTTATATCTTATCACAAGCATCTGTATCTGTCAACAACTTTTTGATCTTTTTTAAGATCCTATCCACTGTTTTCGCAGTGGAACTACAATATACCATCTTCTTAAAAGGTTGTCAAGGTAATTTGTTTCTTTTTTTACATTTTTGGCAGCTATTCAGCCATATGTCAATTTGTACATAGATATGCTTATGCAAACCAGCTTGCAGCGCATATTTCCGCGCAAATTGCAGCATGGCTGAATAGCTGCCATTTTTGAGCTTAATTTCACATTTAAGAAATCAACATCAAGCCCACAGCTTTTCATAAGCAATTTTACATTTTACTCTGCTCTTCGGAGCGCTGTTTACATACTCATGAATCTGAAATATTTCAGCACAGAAGAGGGCTCTGCCTCAGATTTACCGATGCAGAGCCCATAGAAATCAAAAACTTCCTTTTATGAATCCTCCAAGGAGAATACGAAGAGGATTGTATTGATATAAAAATGACAGCCAAGCACTGCCATTTACCTGCTGTTCCAAAATCTGGCCGGCAGCAGTAGCGGCAAAACAGTTAAGCAGCGCACCCGCAATCCAGAGGATCAAAAGACCTTGAGCCAGTCCAAGAAGCGCCCCTGCGATCTGGTTCAGTCCGCACAGTATGGGAAGTCTTGCGATCAGATCCAGCCAGCGAATCAAAATCCGAATAAGAATATATGCCAGCAGAAAGATCACAAAACCGCAGACTGCATTGATCAGCATATCCGCCAGATAGGTACTGATATATTCCGCGAACTGATCCACTCCAAGAATATGGTAAAATTCACTGTTATTATTTTCCAGCAATATATCTTTGACGGACTGAGGAAGTTTCATATTCTCAATGGCTATGCGCTGAGCAGCAGGAAACTGGACTTCCTGTGCGGAGGGTGCCTGCCAGCCAGACGCATTCAGAATTGTCCGAGCCGCGCGATCACGTATTTCAGGATTGGCCCGGATAAACTCCGTTGCCGCCGGCGCAGCCATTTTCACCAGAAGAATAGTAAGCACCAGCGCTCCTACGGAAACACACTGCCTTAGAAATCCCCTGTGGTGGCCATACAATACCATTCCTATTAAAAATACAGCTGCCGCTATGGGCAGCCCGTGTTCTGTTATCATGATTTAACTTCTTTCCGTTGTTATCTATATTATTTTTAAAAGTTCCAAACCGTATTTCTGACCTCTATAATACCCGATCACGGATAAAGGCTGCCACTCCGAACTGGTCATTTGTCAGCGTAATATCATCTGCCGCAGCTTTTACCTCATCTGAAGCATTTCCCATGGCAATACCAATTCCAGCGGCTTTCAGCATCGGAATATCATTTTCACCATCTCCAAAAGCCATCGTGGATGCTACAGGGACAGAAAGATAGTCTGCCAGCCAGAGGAGGGCATTTCCCTTTGTGGCATCCCGGGCATTGATCTCCAGATTATTGTACATTGACGAACTGATGGCAAGTCCAGGAACCACAGACAGCGCTTCTCTCAGAACCTCCTTCTCGGAGGGGTCAGCCAGAAATATATTTACCTTTTCGGCGCTGCTTTTTGTCTCCTCCATATATTGGTAGATATCAGGCACTACATCTCTGGTTGCACGGACCATTTCCTGAAGCACCGGACGCAGGCCGTATTCCTCCATATGTTCAAAAAAATCCGGCTGCGTGATACCGCGTCCATTTACATAAGGGTCATACATAACATGATAGCCTCTGGCAATATCCATAACTTTCAGGGCCTGTTCGCTGGTCAGGACACACCTGTTCAATGGGGTATTTGTTTTTAGATCCATCACTGCGCCTCCGTTCGTAGTGATAGCATAGCGGACACCCGGAAGATCCCGAAGGATCCCAGGGATCCCATCTACAGCCCGTCCCGTGGCAGGAACAATGTGGATCCCCAGGCGGGCGCACTGTTCCAGGGCCCGACGGTTTTCTTCAGACAAATGCTTTTCACTGTCTAAAAGGGTGCCATCCAGATCCAGGGCGATCAGACAAATCTGGTTCATCATATGAAATGCTCCTCTTTCAGGACAAGAAGTCCTGCTTTGTCATATTTGGATGAGAAAATTCCGGTCATCTTCTTAAAGAAGGTAGGATTCTCCGCACGGTCTGCCGCCTCTTCGATCAATGCTTCCGCAGCAGCTTTTGTGAGACGCTCGCCGTCTTCTTCCATAATCTCGATCCGCTCATAAAGTGCCAGCATACTCTTCCCGGAAATGCTGCAGTCAATACTTCCGGCGTATTCACAGGCATATTTTGCAAATTCGTCAATATCCATCTCCAGCTCCGGCTCATTCGTTTCTGGCTCCTGCACGGGCTGCCTGGGCGGCTCAGGTACCAGTGGAATAGCCTGACGGCGTTTTGGCGCTGCCTGGGGCTGTCCAGGCGTTTGAGGTGCCGTCAGACGGGATACGGGGGCCGTATGAGCAGCAGGACGGGCAGCCATTCCAGATGTCATATCTGTCTGGGAGGTGCTATCATTTACAGAACGTGTCTGATCCGCAAAGGATCTGGCTGTTGTATGCGAAACAGATGACGGACGATCTGGCTTATCCTCTGCTAAAGACCGGGCTGCGGAGCTTTCTTCTGACAATCCACCGCCCTCTGAGGCGCTTTGGGACGCCTGTGGGCGAACCGCAGCCTGATAGGCAGGACGGGCCGGGAGGATTCCCGGTTCCTCTGGCATCTCATCCTCGGATACAACCGATCCGAAGGCTGAAGGACGGCGCGGCGCATCCCCCCGGGATATCTCAATTCCGGCTGACGGCCGGATCGGAGCTGATGGAGCAGGCGCTCTATGAAGCTCTACAGAGCGCACCGGGCGGTTATCCGAACCGGAAACAGCCGGTTCTTCCTGCGTTCCATCGGAAATGCCAATACACTCAAACCGCTTTGCAAGTCCAGGGTAAACTCTGTGAAGCTCTTCCAGACGTTCCGCCGTATCAATGAGAACAACGCTCATGCCTGTTTCGTCTCTGGCCATAAGCTGATTTAGTTCCTGAAGGATGGCTTCATTCATGTCCCCGGCCTGTTCAATGATGAGATCTTTTCCCGTCAGCTTATCTGACAGTGTAAAAATGCCTCTATGGTTCAATTTTGAACCTGTGATCTTCGCAGCCTGATTTTTAGCGCCTGTTTCCTGGTGAATCCGTTTTAATGTCTTTACAGCCAGTTCAAATCCCTCTTCCGGTTTTTCCGCCTCAATCATCAGATGGTTGGAACCGCTGTATACGGGACCTTTTTTCAAATGGCGAATATCTGTAAGTATCTGGGTCTGAGCGGCCTGCGTTTCTTCGCTGTATCCGTGTTCTTCTGCAAGACGGGACATCTCCTTTGCAAGATCCTCCTGAACCTCTGCCTCATGTATATGTGCTCTGAGCATATCGTCGTCTGTTTTGGCAGCCTGTAAAGAGGGCTCACACTCAGGCTGCTCCTCCTGTGTTTCACTTGCATACACGGTTTCCTGATAAGCCTCATCTTCTGCCACAGCCATTTCTTTTGAAGCCGTATCATAAGATTCTGTATCCATTTGCGCGCCCTCATCCCCGTCAAATGAAAGGGCGGCCGTATCATCCTCTTCTGTTTCTGTATCGTCGGAAAAAATCGGGGCAAAGGCATCTGTTTCTTCAGGAAATTCCTCTGTTTCCGCGTATATATCAGTCTCAGGAGACTGTGTGGGAAGATCATCGCAGCACTCATCCTCTGCAGCCAAATTCCCTGCGCCGCCGTCCGTTTCCCTGGCCGACGTATCGGATACGCTTTCATAATCCGCTTCACCTACAGGCTCTGGCACCGCACCGTAGGTTTCCTCCGTCACGCTATCATGACTCTGGGCGTCAATAGGAAGAACCATAGGCTTTCTTTTGTCATATTCCTTCTCTACTTCCTTTAATCGAGCCTCATATTTGTCCTTATTTTCCATCAGATCCATCTGGTAGCTGGTCAGCGGAGCGTACTGAACCTTCAGGTCAATGGCCTTGTCCACATATTTTCCTGTGCCAAACATCAGCATGATCTTGTCACAGGTCATGACGCAAAGCTGCTCCATGTGTGCCGCATTGTAAAGTTCGGCCAGTTCGTAGAGCCATTTTTCATCCAGTTCCACGTTGCAGTACTGCTCCAGCGTGTGAATCAGCTGCTCTACGGGAGCGCCTTTTGCACCCAAAATCAGGTAGCGCAGAATATACTGTCTTGGATCTTCGGGAGCCAGGTCGCAGAATTCTCTGTAGTAGTCCTCTGCCTCACCGGTGCTGCCTTCTTTGATGGCAAGTTCGGCCAACTTATACAGCAGGCGTTTGCCGATTGGAGCCCGCTCAAAAGCCAGAAGAAGAATATCCTTTGCCTCCTGGTACTCTCCATTTTTTTCATATACGCCGGAAACCATGGACAGAATGTTGACATTGCGGACCCGTCTCCAGTCAATCGTGTCTGCAATCTTCATCGCTGTCTCAAAGTCCTCTGAGGCGATCTTTTTCTTGATCTGATCAATCCTTAAATTAAACTCATATTTATCCATTTTGTGCATCTCTCCCTGCCGTAAGCGGCATTTTAAAGCTCGGTTCTTCCTTCCAGCGCCCGCAGTAGGGTCACTTCATCTATATATTCCAGATCGCCGCCTACAGGTACGCCGCTGGCAATCCGGGTCACCTTGATGCCGGTAGGTTTAATCAGTTTACTGATATACATGGCCGTAGTCTCGCCTTCCAGACTGGAATTGGTTGCAATAATGACCTCTTCCACATCTGCCTGAAGGCGCTGCATCAGTTCCTTCAGCTTGATATCATTGGGGCCGATTCCCAGCATGGGGGAAATGGCTCCGTGAAGCACATGATAAACTCCGTTGTATTTGCCGGTTTTTTCGTAGGCCGCAAGGTCTCTGGTGTTCTCTACCACCATGATGGTTCTGTGATCCCGCTTGGTACTGCTGCAGATCGGGCAGAGTTCCTTATCTGTAAGAGTAAAACATTCTTTGCAGTAGCGTACATTATTTCTGGCTCCGGTCATGGCTCCCGCCAGCTGCTCTACCTGTTCCTTTGGCATATTGATAATGTGAAATGCAAGTCTCTGGGCAGACTTTGCGCCTACTCCGGGAAGCCTGGACAATTCTTCGATCAGTTTGCTGATCTGGCTGCTGTAGTAATCCATTAGAAGGGGAAGCCTCCGCCTAATGCGCCGCCCAGTCCGCCGGTGAGCTTGGACATGGCCTCGGTGCTGTCAGCCTCCATCTGGCGGAACGCCTCATTGGTGGCTGCTACGATCAGATCCTGGAGCATCTCGATATCGTCAGGATCTACCACTTCCTCTGATAATTTAATGGAAACGACCTCTTTTCTTCCGGAAACGGTCACAGTTACGGCTCCGCCGCCTGCTGCCGCAGTGTATTCCTTCTCTTCCAGCGCCTTGGTAGTCTCCTCCATCTGGCGCTGCATACGCTGTGCCTGCTTCATAAGATTATTCATATTTCCCGGCATACCGCCTGGGAATCCGCCACGTTTTGCCATGGTATTGTTCCTCCTCTTTCTGCCGGATCCGCGTTCGGATCCTGAATAGTTACTTTGTTATTATTGAAAATGGGTCAGTCCTCGTAAGTGATATCCATCTGGATTTTCTCTTCCAGGTCTTCTTTTGTAACGTAAATCGTGTCCAGCCGTTCACCACGGCCGGCCAGCCTTGTTTTAAAATAAATGGCCTTACCGTAAGACGCTTCTACCTTGCGTTCCAGTTCTCCAATGACGGTGGGACGCTTCCCCATATCATAGCTCATGGGGTCTAAAAACACAATAGTCAGACAGCCTTCGCCGCCAGGTTCCACCACTGTATCTCTCAGATAGGATCTTGCCCCTCCGCCGATGCTGCGCACGATTTTAGCCCATTCGTTGCGGATCAGGCTGAGATCTTCCAGCTGAGCCCTGGGCAGGGAAATGGTTTCGGCCGGAGTCGACACCCCCCCATATAGGGGCTGATCGGCGTTATTTTCCATCGGGCTGCCAGCAGCGGGCTGTAAAGCCAGGCCGTCAGGAATCTGGCCTGACGCAGCGCCAGGGACAGCCTCCCCGGCTTTGTAACCGCCCGAATTTCCCGCGTTAGATGCCGAAAGCCCAAAATCCCCCCGGGAACCAGGCATACCCCCAGCCGGGCAAAGCCCTCTGACCTCTATGTCCTCAAGCTGCTCTTCCAGCTGATGAAGCCGCTGTAAAATCGAATCCAGATCCGGCTCCATAGCCGGTCGGGTTAGACGGATCAGCGCAACCTCTACCAGAACACGTTTCTGACTGGCATACCGCAGCTGGTTCGACAAGTCGGAAAATACCCGGATATAACGCATCAGGGTATTTCCATCTGTTTTGGTACTGTCCGCCTTCAGCTGCCTTAAGTTCTCCTCTGACATATCCACCAGCCCCTCCGGGTCATCGGCGCTCTGAATCAGAAGGAGATTTCTCAAATACCAGATAAAGTCGGTCACAAACTGCCCCAGTTCCCGTCCCTGTATCACAATTTCTTCCAGTTCCGTAATACAGTCCTTTGTGCGCCCTTCCGTCACTGCGCCGAACATACGGCTGAATACGCTGGAATCAACAGCCCCCAGAACTTCAAGAGCATTGTCATAGGTAAGAAGCGTTCCATAATGAAAGGCAATGCACTGATCCAAAAGGCTTAATGCGTCTCGCAGCGCACCATCGGCTGCCTTTGCAATATACATTAACGCTTTGTCCTCTACATGGATCTGCTCTGCCTGAGTAAGTTCCCGGAGCCGGTCCGCAATGGTATCCACGGAAATGCGTTTGAAATCGTACCGCTGGCACCGTGACAGGATCGTAACCGGGATCTTGTGAACTTCCGTAGTGGCCAGAATAAAGATCACATAGGACGGCGGTTCTTCCAATGTCTTTAAAAGGGCATTAAACGCCCCAATCGAGAGCATATGCACCTCATCGATGATATAGACCCGGTATTTCCCCTCCGTCGGAGGATACTGAACCTGCTCTCGGATATCGCGGATATTTTCAACGCCGTTGTTGGAAGCCGCATCAATCTCCACTACGTTCATGGAAGCGCCCGCAAGAATCGAACGGCAGGCTGCGCACTGATTGCAGGGACTGCCGTCTATGGGATGCTCACAGTTGACTGCACGGGCATAGATCTTTGCAATACTGGTCTTTCCCGTACCTCTTGTTCCGCAGAACAGATAGGCATGGCCGATCCGTTCTGAAGTAATCTGATTTTTTAAGGTCTGTACGACCGGGTCCTGTCCTTTGACATCTTCAAAGGATACGGGACGCCATTTTCGGTATAAAGCCGTGTATGACATGGCTGCTCCTTATTCGTCTCCGAAACTGATCCCCACCATCTTTGCTTCCTTAATCATGGAACAGTTGGGATCAACGGTTTTTAATTTACCTGCCACCTCAGACAGGGGCACTTTAGTAATCTCATTATTTTTCAGGGCTACCATATACCCGTATTCCTCATCTGCAATCAGTCTGGCTGCTGCCGCCCCCAATCTGGTAGCAAGGACACGGTCATATGGACAGGGTTCACCGCCGCGCTGCATATGGCCCGGAACGGTAACACGGACTTCACTTCCGGTTACTTCCCGAATCCTTGCTCCAATCTCATATGCGATGGACGGATAAACAATGCCGTTCTTTTTCTTCTCTTTTAACGCTTTCTTTGTCATACTGGCATCTTCCCTGGAAATAGCTCCTTCAGCCACTGCCAGAATAGAGAAGCGCTTGCCTGCCTTGGTACGCTTTGTAATGGCGTCGCAGACTGCATGGATGTCATAAGGAATCTCAGGAAGAAGGATAATATCAGCTCCCCCTGAAATACCTGCGTAAAGGGTAAGCCAGCCTACCTTGTGGCCCATAACCTCCACAATGAACACACGGCCGTGAGAAGCTGCCGTGGTGTGGATACAGTCAATCGCATTCGCTGCCACCTCCACTGCGCTGTGGAAACCGAAGGTCATATCTGTGCCCCAAAGGTCGTTGTCTATGGTTTTGGGAAGAGATACCACGTTAAGCCCTTCCTGGCTGAGGAGGTTAGCTGTCTTTTGGCTGCCATTTCCGCCTAGTATCACCAGACAGTTCAGTTTCAGTTTCCGATAGGTGTGTTTCATGGACTCTACCTTGTCCAGGCCGTTTTCATCTGGAACACGCATCTGCTTGAATGGCTGCCGTGAGGTTCCCAAAATCGTTCCCCCCTGAGTGAGAATGCCGGAAAAATCAGATGGCTTCATGATCTGGTAATCAGCGTACATCAGGCCCTTATAGCCATCCTCAAACCCAATGATCTCTACATCATCGAACATATTGTATAAGGATTTTGCTACGCCCCGCATAGTGGCGTTCAGCGCCTGGCAGTCTCCGCCGCTGGTCAGGATTCCTACTCTTCTCATATTGCATCTCCTCCGTATCAGACTGTGCGCGCCCGAACATAGCGGTATGCGCAGGAATGGTTATATTATACCCATTTTGTAATTATAGCGCAAAGGGGTTATGGGGGCAAGTGTAAATTGACAGGTCAGGATACAGGAAAACTCGCACTGTAATTGTATTTGTGAACTTTATGTGTACTTAAGGTTGATTTAAGGAAGTCCGGTTATACTTCATGCATCAGTTCAGACCACACTTGAAATGATGGGAGCTGAAATACAGGAGAAAGAAGGATTACAACTATGAAAAAAAGATTTTCCAGAATTTTACTATGCGCAGGAATGTGCACCGCACTTGCCGCCGGGGCTTCCATGACCGGATATGCGGCTTCTAATGGTACGGAGGCTGCCTCTGCGGCAGGCACTTCGGAAGAAGGGCAAAGACCGCCGAAGGAGGATGATGGAGTAATGGCTAAAATCACAGCTGTATCCGATGATTCTCTAACTGTATCAACCGCTCAGAAACCAGAAATGGGCGAGAAACCTGCAAATGGAGAAACCCCGTCCGAAAAGCCCGCAGATGGGGAAACTCCTCCTGAAAAACCCGCAGATGGAGAGACCCCTCCCGAAAAGCCTGCAGATGGAGAGACCCCTCCCGAAAAGCCCGCAGATGGAGAAACTCCTCCTGAAAAACCTGCGGACGGGGAAACTCCTCCCGAAATGACCTTCAGCGATGAGACTCAGACACTTACACTAACAGATTCCACCACGGTCACAAAAGGCCCTGACCATGAAAGTGCGGACCTTTCTGATCTTACAGCAGATATGACGGTACGGCTGGTGCTTGACGGCTCTAAGGTGGTAAGTATTGAAATCATGGAATAGAGGCATTTTATAAGTCTGCTGCATACCTTCCGCACGTGAAGCCTGATTTTTTAAGAAAAAGACCTGAGAATACAAGGCTGTCCTGCCTTTGTCCTTCTCAGGTCTTTGATATATTCATATTAAATCCACGCACCTTGCTTTGTGCAGGCATCACGGACGTTACTCATGCAGTTAACTCGGTTCAGGCTGCCTTACGGCACACGAGAGGTTCTGCTTAGTGCTGCTACATTCCTGTCCTGACACGGTTCACAGATTCCCGTTGCGTAAGACCCAAACGTCAACGCCACTTACACAAGGCAGCTCCGCAATGTTCTGCCCGAGGCAAGGTATCACCCCTGCTGGAGCGGATTGCAGGTTCAGGGCACCGCTATCTCCCCGGCTGCGTGGAAAGTTTATGACTGGGTTATAATTGAATTGCCTATTTAGTATAGCGTTGAGGGGCTGGTTTGTCAAGGAATTTCCTTCAGGCTGCACGAATCATACTCCCGCAGTCATACAAAACGAATTACCCGAAACACCTGCTCCACCGCATCAGCCATATTCAGAGCGGCATTCTCCGGGTTCATGGCCTCTTCCAGAGTAACCACTGACCGCAAAATAGGGAAAAAGGCATCGATTCCTGCTGTATTGCAGGCGGCGGCTTTGGGGGTAACGGCGCCGGAAAAGGCTATAACCGGCTTATTGTATTGTTTTGCCAGACGTGCCACACCTATGGGCGCCTTGCCCATGGCGGTCTGTTCGTCCAGACGTCCTTCGCCGGTAATCACAAGATCCGCATCTTTTATATAGTCAGCAAGCCTTGTCTCTTCCAGCACCAGTTTAACACCAGACTCCAAAACAGCGTCTGTAAATGTAAGAAACGCAAAGCCGAGTCCGCCGGCAGCGCCGGTCCCAGCCTGTTGTGGGTCTGCCCTGGGGAAGGTTTTACGGGCCAGGGCTGCGTAGCGGGCCAGCCACTGATCCATCTTTTGAATCATCTGCGGATCTGCCCCTTTCTGCGGGCCATAGACTGCGCTGCAGCCAAGCTCTCCGCAGAGCTTATTTGTCACATCGCAGGCGATATAGAAATGACAGTCTGCCAGTTCTGGAATCACATGGCTGTCAGAAATCGTCTCCAGTATTTCCAGTCCTTTTGCCCCATAAGGCACTGGTCTCCCCTGAGCATCTAAAAAGTCATATCCCAGCGCCTGGAGCATTCCTGAGCCGCCGTCATTGGTGGCGCTGCCCCCGATTCCCATAATAAAACGGCGGCACCCCTTTTCTATGGCATCCCGAATCATTTCACCAACCCCGTATGTAGTAGTATAAAGAGGATTGCGTTTTTGAAGAGGCACCTGAGTAATACCCGCAGCCTGAGACATCTCCATAATAGCGGTATGAGTGCTTTCAATTACTCCGTAACGGGCAGTTACCGGTTCCCCTAAGGGCCCTGTGACAGAAATTTCATGAATAACGCCGTTCATTCCCTCTGCAAGGGCATCAACTGTGCCTTCGCCTCCGTCCGCCAGGGGGCGCACCTCTGCCAGGGCCTCCGGGTATACACGATGGATACCAGTACGAATTGCATTTCCCGCTTCCATGGATGACAGACTTCCTTTAAATGAATCAATGGCTATAGTTATTTTCATATTGTTTTCTCCCCGCTTTACTTTTCCTGATGCCTGCAAAACACCTGCAGGCTGTATGATGTTATTCTAACGCAAACGCTATAAAATGGATATGTTATGCAGAACATTTTTATGATATAATATTATTTATAATATATTACAGAAAACGAAAAGAGGCGCATAATGGCTCAGATAAACTGTGAAAGCTGTACGAATTACGAATATGATGAGGAATATGACTGCTATGTCTGTACAAAAGATCTGGATGAAGATGAAATGATCCGTTTTATTCAGGGAACGTTTCGTAACTGTCCCTATTACCAGTTGGGAGATGAGTACCGGATCGTAAGAAAGCAGATTTAAACGGAGGCCCATATGATTGCAAAAATAAGCCGCCGGCTGGCGCAGCAGATCGTTGAGACTGTGAAGGATGTATGCGGAAAGGATGTCAATTTTATTTCCCCTTCCGGCGTGATATTTGCCAGTACATCCCCCCAGCGGGTCGGGGAGTTCCATGAGATCGGGCAGAAGGCGGCACAGACCGGAACAGTCATCGAGGTACATGAGGACGGCAGCTTTGAGGGTACGCAAAAAGGGGTCAATATACCCCTGTTCCATCAAAACAGCCTCTTGGCAGTGATAGGAATCAGCGGGCCGCCGGAGGATGTGCGCAAATTTGGATATCTAGCAGTACGAGTGACCCTCCTTTTGATCCGGGAGCAGGAGCTGGATGCCGCAGTCCGGTCGCGCCGGGAAAAGATTCGGTATATGATCCGCTCTCTGGTTCTTAAGGGGGAAGGAGATGCCAAATATCTGAAAGGCTGTATGGAAGAATTTAAAATTTCCTGCAATGGCCTGTTTCTGGTCTGTGATATCCGGCTGAATGAGGGGTATAATCCGGCTAATATTTCCATATTTGAACGGGATCTGGACGTCTTTTTCCATACAATGGGAATTGAACTGTATTGTCATGAATCCCCCAGAGAATATGTGGCGCTGATCCCACAGCAGCAGTCCATATTATACCGCAGACATTTTTGCCAGTTTGCCGCAGCACAGGAACATACTTTTTCTGCGGGTCTTGGAACAGCCAGAACACCGGCACAGTTGTCTCACTCCTACCGGGAGGCTTTAACCGCCATCCATTCTCTGCATTTTTCAGACCAATGTTTCTGCGATTTTTCGGACCTGGATGTGGAGATCCTGTTTGACGGCCTGGATCCGGACCGCAAAAAAGATTATCTTGAAAAGACAGTTTCCAGGCTGAGTCAGGAGGATATGAGGCTGCTGCAGGTGTATTATGAGGAAAATATGTCATTAAAAGAAACCGGAAAACGGCTTTTCCTTCATAAAAACACACTGCAGTACCGGCTCAAACGGATTGCACGGATCACCGGATACGATCCGCGGGTATTCCGCGACGGAACTGCGCTGTATCTGGGCGTACGGATGCGGACAGAACAAGATGGAAGCTGACCGCCTGCCTATCGTCGGCGAAGGCTTTTGAAAAAATCAGTCATCAGTGCGGAGCATTCTTCTTTTAAAATACCTGTAACCATGTCCACCTGATGATTGAACCCAGGCTCCTGCAAAAGATTCATCACGGAACCTGCGCAGCCTGCTTTTGCGTTCATGGAGCCAATCACTACCCTGGGGATTCTGGCCTGGACAATCGCTCCAGCACACATGGGACACGGTTCCAGGGTCACATACAGAGTGCAGTCCTCTAAACGCCAGTCCCCCTCTTTTTTACAGGCTTTTTTTATGGCTGTGATTTCAGCATGGGAAAGGACGGTTTTATCGGCATTGCGGCGGTTATAACCTCTTGCGATAATCTGTCCTTCTTTTACGATAACGCAGCCGATAGGCACATCTCCAATAGCCGCGGCTTTTTTGGCCTGACGGACTGCTTCTTTCATATAGGTTTCATCTGCCTTCCGGGCAGCCCTGTCCGCCTCCTGGGCTGCAAGAGCGGCAAGGCGCTTTTTTTCGTTTCTCTGCTCCCAGCGGCGTCTGCGGGTCTCAAGACCTTTGGCATTTGCCAGGGCAATCTCCTGTTCTGTCATGGTCGGCATTCTCCTTCTGTGCATACGCGAATATTCATAGTTCGTTCTGTATGATATACTTATAATGTATAAACGGAATATTTTTACACCATAATGCGATGTCGGGTTCAACGGCCGGAAGGCCTGAAGCTTTTTGCCCCTGATAGTATAGTGTTCTATCCATTATATATAACTTTGGGAAATTTGCAAATGAAAGGATGAAAGAATCGTGAAAATATGCGGACTTCAGAAAACCACTCTGCTGGACTTTCCAGGAAAGGTAGCTGCCACTATATTTACAGGCGGCTGCAACTTCCGCTGCCCCTTCTGCCACAACAGCCAGTTGTTGGAACACAAAGCTGACATTGCTTTGCCGGAAGATGAGGTGCTGGCATTTTTAAAGAAAAGAAGAAACATTCTAGAGGGGGTCTGTATCACTGGCGGAGAACCTACACTGCAGCCAGATCTGGAGGAATTTATCTGTAAGGTGCGCAGTCTTGGGCTGGCAGTAAAGCTGGATACAAACGGCTATCGGCCGGAGATCCTGAAAATGCTCTGCCAAAAGGGACGAATCGACGCAGTTGCCCTGGATATTAAAGCAGGGCCGAGCCATTATGAACGGGCCACCGGATGTGCAGGACTGAATTTGGAACAAATCGAGCAAAGCATCCGGTTTCTTCTGAATGGTGCCATCCCTTATGAATTTCGGACAACGGTTGTGGCGGGACTTCACGATATAACCGATTTTAATGAGATCGGCCCATGGATCCGCGGGTGTAAACAGTATTTTCTTCAATGTTATAAGGAATCGGGGAAGGTGCTTGATCCCGATTCCTGCCATAGCTTTACCCGAAAAGAGATGGAATGGTTTGCACAGATCATAGCCCCTTTTGCAGAGCAGGTGACTGTGCGGGGAATGGATTAAGCCAGACGGGTTCTGTCAATCTGTATTCTCCATTCTAACATCCGCGTACCAGTAGCCAAAGCGGCCATTTTGAACAGGCTGTTTCTTTGCAAGAACAAAATGAGGAAAGCCAAACATAGAGGCCATATATTTTTCATTGCTGTAATAATGTCCGGGTACGCCAATAATGTAGCGGGTACGTCCCCGCGCTTCATCTCTCACCCGCGCGAATACAAGATAGCGGTAATTATAATAGCCATGCAGCAGAAAACTGTTATTTCCGTAGTTCCAGTTTTCCCGCGGAAGGAGACCAATATCCTGGGGACGGATTGTAAGGATTTCAATAGACCCCGGGCTGTCAAAGGCCTGAATCTTTGGATAGCGTTTGCGAAAGGTTTCCCAGAGAAGATCCGGACGGCTCATATGTTCCTCCCGTTCCAGGCGCGCCAATGCTTCCGGATCGCCTAACAAAAACTCTTCTTCCTGAGGAGCCTGGATAATCTCAGGCTTTGGGGCCGGCTGAGACGCCGGCGTCCCGTCCCCGACAGCCGGGGCTTTCGGTATCGCACCTGGAGCGGCAGACGCTGAGGACGATGGGGCGTCATCTGCCGGAGTTGGCAAATCCGGAGGGGACGATACTGAGGCTGACGATTCCGGGACAGTTAAGGCAGAATCTTTGCGGTCTGGAGAAGCGGCTGCTCCTGGTTCTAATCCGCCAAAATCTGACCCCCCTCCCCCTGCATTCCTGCTTGTCTGGGATTGAGATAAAATCCCCAGCACATTTCCCACTCTATTTATATTCTGCAGCAGCAGCTGTGCTCCACTTCCCACCTTTCTGCTCTCTCTTGGAATATTTTCATATCTTTCTTCTGCAGGTTTTTGCGTTTCCGCAGCCTCTATTTCCTTCACAGTCTCTGCCTTCCGTTCATCTTCCTCCCGTTTTGCCTCCTGCACGATCTGAGCCCGTTCTTCCTCCAGCCTTTCTTCCTCTGCCTGGATCTCCTGATTCAGTTCCGTCAACTTTCTATGTATCTGTTCGCTGGCATCCCCCATGTTCTGAGATGTCACTTCTGCCAGATCCAGTTCTGCCGCCTGGGTCACAGCATCTTCCCATATGGTCTTATATACCCGCCAGTCCTCATTTTTTTCGTGAACAGACAGGCCGTAGCAGCTTTCCATCGAGCATCCTGAGCCTGAGATATTTTCAAGCGGCAAAACAGCCCTGAACTCTCCCGCCCCATTGTGGATAAACATATTTCCCAAAAATATCTCCTGTGAAGATGACAGAAGGTACACTCCCAGATCGCCGCCTCCGGCATATACCTTTTTTACATTTACGTTCAGACGGCATTGGCCGTTTCTGGACTCCAGCTTGGCAAACCCTATATTTTTCCCTTTCATGCTTCCCTCATAGGCATAGATATAAGAGATAAGTCTCCGATAATTTACCATATTTCCCACTCCTTGTACCATTTCCCGATTGCGCCGTCAGCGGATTTCAACGTCCCGTTTCCCCCATCCGCTGATACCTGTATAATCTGCGCTGTTACCATTATTTATATGATTTTCCTCTTGAAAGTATGTTGGGAAAATGTTATTCTATATAGAGAAATTTGCAAGAAAATTTTTTTATTTCGGAAAGGTTGGAACGTATTATGAGGATCTATAAAGCAAAAAATTATGATGAAATGAGCCGTCAGGCTGCCAACGTTATTTCAGCGCAGGTAATCATGAAACCAAACTGCGTGCTTGGTCTGGCTACCGGTTCTTCTCCCCTTGGCACCTACAAGCAGCTGATCGACTGGAATAATAAGGGAGATCTTGACTTTTCCGGCGTAAAGACGGTAAATCTGGATGAATATAAGGGCCTTACAAAGGAAAATGACCAGAGTTATTATTATTTCATGTACAATAATCTCTTTAAACATATCAATATCGACTTAAAGAACACAAATATTCCCGATGGAACCGAGCCTGACAGCGCCATTGAGTGCGCCCGCTACAACCGCGTAATCGACGATATCGGCGGCATTGATTTACAGCTTTTAGGCATCGGACACAACGGTCACATCGGTTTCAATGAGCCTGATTCTGAATTTGCGAAAATGACTCACTGCGTGGACTTAACTGAAAGTACCATCGAGGCAAATAAACGCTTCTTTGCCTCCATTGACGATGTACCCAGACAGGCGTATACCATGGGTATCAAGACGATTATGCAGGCTAAGAAAATCCTTCTTATTGCCAGCGGAGCAGATAAAGCCCGTATCCTGCGCGAAGCACTCTGCGGCCCTGTGACACCACAGGTTCCGGCTTCTATCCTGCAGCTGCATAACGATGTGATCGTAGTAGCTGATGAGGCGGCTATGGCTGAGTTTTAATTTTTAAATTGAGCGAATAAACCAAAACTGGTAGGCTGCGGTAAAATTTAAATATCCAGCTTACCAGTTTTTATATAAAAAACAGCCGAAACACCCCTCTCTCAAGAAGTGTCCCGACTGATTCTCACGTATCAAACAAATATTCTTACTGCGACAGTATTCCCTACTCCACGCTCTCAAAGTCTGTCACATAGCTTAAGTTCTCTGCACCGGCCATGTCCTTGCCATTGACCTGAATCTTCAGGGATGCCAGTTCAAAGTTCTCAATAAAGGTATTTCCAATTTCAACCAGAAACTGAGTATCGGAGACGCCTTCGTTGTTTTCAGCCTGATTCAGATTAAGGACGGCTTTGGAATTCTCGCCTTCTCCGGTTTTGTCAAAGGAAAGGACTTCTGTTCCTTCCTTAAAAATTCCATACTCAACCATCTTATCTACCAAGGCCTGGGCGTCCAGATTATCATCATCCAGAGAATCCATCTCCTGAACCAGACTGTCGCCATCGCCCTTGTGGTAGACAGAAATCACAGCTACGGGCGCTACATTGGGATCCGGCACCTTGTCGGATGCGCCTCCGGTAGTAGAAACTACTGCTGGAGCGCTGTTCTCTGCAGCCGCTTTTGTTGTCTCTTTCTGCTTCTGTGTTGTGGGCGTACAGGCTGCAAGAGATGCTGCCATAACCGCCGCCATTAAGCCCAATAACCATTTTTTCATTTTAAAAAATGCCTCCTTTAATTCTCCTCAAAGCTACGAAACCAGGAGGTCAGCTTTGTCAGCGCTTTTACAAGAGCCTTCAGCTCTTCGTCTGTTAGCGTATCTACTACTCCCTGTATCATCTGTTCGTGAAAATGCTTATGGTGCTCGTATGCTTTGATTCCTTTTTCAGAAAGTGAAATATGAACGACCCGCCGATCTTCTGTACTGCGGCAGCGAACCACATATCCCTTTTTTACAAGGCTGTTCATGGAGATGGTAAGCGTTCCTACCGTAACCGACAATTCCTTTGCGATGGATGACATATTTTTCTTTGTGCCTACTCCGATGGCGTTGATCACGTGCATATCGTTATTCGTCAGATCTTTGTATTCATAGCTGGTAATCGCCTTCTCTTCGATATCGTTAATATCACGGAACAGATTTACCAGTACATCGTTCAGTGTATCGTAGGTTTTCTCCACGTCTTTTCCTTTCACCTTCTGTATCTTTCAGATATGCTCTACTGATTGTACAGTATTTTCCCTGCTCATACAAGCCCCAAAATGCTTATAAAATTCTTAAAAAACTGTGTTTTCCGGCTGTTCTGCAAATACCAGCGCCCTAAACCTCTCACCGCGCTCCTCAAAGTTTCGGAAAATGCCGTAGCTGGCAGCTGCCGGAGACATAACACAGCTGTGTCCAGGCCTTGTTACTTCTTTGGCAATCTGCACCGCATCCTCCAAATGCTCTGCCGGAATCAGTCTTTGCATATTCTCAAATTCCGGGTAATCCTCTGTAATCTCCTCAAAAATCCGTTTCCCCGTAGCCTCCATCAGGATGATGTGGGGAACCGGGGATCGGGACAGATATTCGATCAGTTCCCGATAATCAATTCCCCGGTCCATACCGCCAATCAGAATAGTATCTGTATCCTTTAAGGTTTTTAAAGCCTGAATCGCTGTTTCACAGATGGTGGAAATGGAATCATCGTAGTATTTTACGCCGTTCAGTTCTCCCAGAAATTGTAAACGATGAGGGAGAGGCTCGTAGTCTATGAGTCCCTTCGTAAAATCCTCTTCAGACATATGAAGAATACGGCATACGGCATACGCAAAACCGATATCAAAGTAATTGTGCTGTCCCATCAGACGAATCCTGTCCTGAGGGATACGGTAAACCGTTCCCTCATAGCGGATGATGGTAGCGTTTTCGTTTTCCTCTACGCAGAGAGAGGGAGCATCCTGACGGACAGGCGTCTTTTTCTCCTTCCAGTACCTGTCCAGAGGCGGTTCCGCAAACGCGGGGCAGGCTGTAATCAGCCTGGAGACACATTCCCCCGGCTCAGGCAGGCACTGTACACTGCAGATCAGCACGTCCTCCGGCCTCTGGTTAAGGAAAATATGTTCCTTGGCACGAACGTATTTTTCCATGGTTCCGTAATGATCCAGATGCTCCTCATGGATATTGGACAGGACAGCAATGTGAGGGGAGACGGTCATATATTCCAGCTGGTGGCAGGACAGCTCGCAGACAATGATTGTCTCCGGCCGTATATCCTCCATCAGATCGAATACCGGAATACCTATATTTCCCGCCAGAATGGTATCATAGCCTGCGTGCTTTAACAGGTGATACAGCAGGGTGGTAATGGTGCTTTTTCCCTTCGTCCCCGTGATCCCGATGATCTGATCCCGAAAGCACTGGAAAAATACCTCGGTCTGAGATAAGATCTGGCAGCGGTATTCCTCCGCAGGACGTTCTAAGACCACGCCGGGACTTTTAAAGACCACGTCATAGTCATTCAAACAGCTCTGATAATCAGGGCCGCTGATCCATGTTTCAATGCCTTCCGGCTGATCCTCCAAAGCCAGCTGATCGGCTACATCAAGGACGGAACAGGTTCCCAGCCGCCTGAGTACATTATAGGTAGATCTTCCTTCCCTCCCGAATCCCAGCAAAAGCACCCGCTTTCCCTGTATCCAGGGTTCTATTTTCTCTATCACTCTGTTTCTCCTCGCTTCTTATGCTTCCTTTGTGCAGCTTTTTTTGACCAGCTCCTCCCATGGAGCTGGCACCAGGTTCTGACTGTCAAAATAGGACGAGAACTGGTCTCCCATGGGCTTGTACTGGTCATAAAGTCCCATTCCCTTATAATATTCCAGCAGCATAGGCAGTTTTTTTCCCTCTGCCTCCATACGGTCAATGGTCAGGATGATAGCTGTATTGATCTCATCCCGGCTTCCGACGCACTCAAAGGGCTTTTCCTCCTGAATACCGGTAAGCTGCTCCAGCAGAGGCTTCAGTTCTCTGTCCTCCAGCATATTTCGTCCGAAGATTTTTTCTGTTTCCGTCTCTGTAAGGAAGGGAGACAGGATCAGGTATACAAATAGGCATTTAGGACAATGTCCGCACCAGCTGTCCGTCTTGCTGCCTGCGTTGCAGCTCCTGAATATGGCATGATACTGCTTTTGAGACGCGAAATACCGGGCGATCTGGAACTCACTTAAGGGGCGCAGCATACTGAAATAATAAGCGCTCCCAGAAAGATATTCCATCTCATAGCGGTGGAAATCCTCTTCAAATTTAAAACTCTTGGAATACTGGTGATTGACCGTGCTTCCCTTTACAGTGCTTTCATTGGCGCTGGATTCATTTGACAGGGCCACATAGGAAAGTCCGGCCATTCTGGCTGCCATAATACTGGAAAATGCCACCAGGGCGGAAAAAGGGGTATGGCCATTCAAATATCCTTTTCCATTTAATTCCAGCATACGCTTATCCAGGGTACGCTTTACGCTGATCACATGGTCCGCATCCAGACCCGCCGCCTCGGTGGTATGGACGGTTGCCCCTCTGGGGTTAATGATATAGGCGTAAACCGGCACACCGGCGCTGCGCAGAAGTTCAAGGGTAACTGCGGAGTCTTTACCGCCGCCGATAGGCACCAAGACGCCATTTTCTGCACCGGAAACAGCAGCAGGACGTCCTTTGACGCCAGAGGAGGAAACGGTTTCTATGGCGTCTTTCCCCCGGCATATGATCTCCATAAAATCCGCCGGATCAGCTTCTTTGATCTGGTTGATATAGAAGAACTCTCCCAGACCATTAAAATACAGATCCTTCCACCAAAGAATCTGATCACCGCTTAAATTGCCCGCCTCCACAATAACCTGAGGGGAACAGGTGAGCTTCCAGTAGCTTGCCAGCTCCACCATGCCAAGGGAAAAAACCATCTTTTGAAATAAAGGGTCATTATCCCAGGTTTTTCCCTGTTCTGTACATTTTGGAAATGTCCAGGTAGGAGCAAAGGAGGATAGCCCCTCTATCTCAAAGTCAAATGTAATCTTATATACAAGTTCATTTTCTTCTGTCTTATATCCATGATAGTAAAAACGCGGAAATTCCTTCCGAAATTTCTGATATCGTTCCATATGTAACCTCTTTCTATCTGTATGGTTCTGTTTAGGTACACGTAATTTCCCAAACTGCTTTGCTGTCGGCGTCCTAACGGTATCGCCTTACGTTCCGTGAACAAAGCCAGGGATACACACGCTCAATTATAGTGTGCCGGCGGGTATTTTGCAATGGATATTTCCGGCGGAGTCATCCGGTCAGATCATCTGCGGTTTATTTCATCCTCCTGCCATCAGGCCGGACAGCACCGCGCTGGCCGCCAGACTGACCAGCGCGGCCAACAGGCCGCCGGCCAGAGTGTAGCGCGTCTTTCGGATTCCCACAGAACCGAAATAGATGCTCATACAGTAAAGAACCGTTTCTGTGCTTCCCATCAGGATTGAGGCCATAAGACCAATCCGCGACTCCGTGCCGTATTCCTTAAAAAGATCCAGAACCAGACCCGTAGCGGCAGAGTTGGACACCAGGCGTACCAGCGCCGCGGGCAGAATAGGCGCAGGAAGGCCCACAAGGGCAGCGGGAGCCTTTAAAAGCTCTCCCAGAGCATCCAGAAGCCCTGAGGAACGCAAGACGCCCACTGACACCATCAGGCCCACAAGGGTAGGAAAGATACCTGCTACGGTTTTCATTCCATCCCTGGCGCCGCGGATAAAATCATCCAGAACCGGCCGGCCGGACAGCAGGCCAAAGCCAACCATATAAAAGATCATAAGAGGCACCATGGCCTCTGACAAAAAAAGCAGAAACGTCATAAAAAACCGCCTGACAGAAATCGTTTTAAGCGTCCGATCCATAGGATCAGAGCCTTTTATAAAACCTATTCCTGTCAGGCGGTGATTATGTTTTTCATTACCGAAAATCGGCGTCCGATGCAGCTTGGCTTCGATGCTGAGCCTTATCCTTCTGTAAACAGCGGAGTGGAGTAATAGCGGTCGCCGCTGTCAGGCAGCAGCACTACAATAGTCTTTCCTTCGTTTTCAGGCCGTTTTGCAACCTGCAGCGCCGCGTAAAGAGCTGCTCCTGAGGAAATGCCGACCTGTACACCCTCCGTCCGGGCCAGCATACGCGAAGTCTCGAAGGGAACTTCATTATCCACAGTGATAATCTCATCATAAACAGTTGTATCCAATACCTCAGGTACAAAGCCTGCGCCGATTCCCTGGATCTTATGTGCTCCGGCCTTTCCGCCGGAAAGAACCGGAGAAGTGGCAGGTTCTACCGCAACTACCTTAAGTTCCGGTTTCTGCTCCTTTAAGTATCCGCCGGCCCCGGTAATGGTTCCGCCGGTTCCCACAGAAGCTACAAAGATATCCACCGCACCCTCTGTATCTCTCCAGATCTCCGGGCCTGTAGACGCTCTGTGAGTCTTGGGATTTACAGGGTTTACAAACTGGCCGGGGATAAAGCTTCCCGGAATCTCCTTTGCCAGTTCAGCGGCCTTAGCAATGGCTCCGCTCATTCCCTGTGCGCCGGGCGTCAGTACGATTTCTGCCCCATATGCCTTTAAAATATTCCTGCGCTCTACGCTCATGGTGTCAGGCATGGTCAGGATCACCCGGTAGCCTTTGGCCGCCGCGATAGATGCCAGGCCAATTCCTGTATTTCCGGAGGTCGGCTCAATGATAACGGAGCCCTCTTTTAAGCGGCCGCTTGCCTCCGCATCCTCGATCATGGCCTTACCCACACGGTCTTTTACGCTTCCAGCCGGATTAAAATACTCTAATTTCAGAAGAAGTCTTGCCTTTAATCCTTCCTTCTTCTCCAGATTTACCGCCTCTACAAGAGGCGTATTTCCTACCAGTTCTGTCATTCCCTTAAAAATACCTGCCATAAACGTCACCCTTTCCTCACAGGAAGCAGAGACTCACCTGCCGCCAGCCTTCCAGCCTGAGGTCCTTTCCTTTATTCATACTGTTTTACTAGGTTTAGTAGGATTATAGAGCGGGTATACTCGTTTGTCAAGATTATTTTTTGCTTTTTAACGTTTTTATGCATCGTATTGCCTGTCAGACACCCATGTCCTCCATCTTCTCTACAAACCGAACCTCTGACTCATTCCAGTATTTCTTATAAATACGGCTTTCATTTTCATCCAGATTCAGCTGATACATACGGAAGATTACGGGGATATTTTTAGGCATCCACTGCTCACGGTAGGAATAGCAATATTTCATTCCCAGTTTTTTCATGACGCTGCCGCTTCGGGGATTCTTTATATCGTGGGTAGCAGTGATATACGAAATACCATCTCTTTTCAGCTGCTCTATTACTGCCTTTGCGGCTTCCGTCATGATTCCCTGGTTCCAGAACTCCTGCTTAAGTCCATAGCCAAAATCATGGCTGTCGTCGGCGCTCACATGAATGTATCCAATAGGCCTGTTATCCGTCTTAAGACAGACGGCCAGTCCATAAAACCCCGCTCTGTCATACAAGTTTTTATAATGCTCTTTAAAAAATGTCTCCGCTTCTTCCATACTTTTTAACGGAAACCATGGAAGAAAACGGTTCACCTCTGTATCGCTGTAAATACCGTACAGCGCTTCCAGATCGTTCTCTGTAAAGTTTCTTAAAACAAGACGTTCTGTCTCTATATTTAACGTATTCAATTCTTTTTCCTTTTCAAGTATTTGTCTCTGTATTCTGTTTTTGTTTCATGCAGATGCCCCCATCTGATACAAGCACGACCGAAGAAACAGGAAAGAGCAGGCGGACCGCCTACTCTTCCTCTGGATACGTTAAGCCCCACTCCTTACGCAGGGCAGTCATCATTGCCATAACATCACGGGTTTCATCCAGCTTCATAACGGATCGCTCACCATTTAAAACAGCACTTTCCATATCTAAAAGTTCGTATTTTAAAGCGTCTGCTGCATTTCCCTCATGGATCACCGTGCGCTTTCCGGTCACGGCGTCTGTAATGACGGCCTCGTCCGCTCTGGGATATTCCATAATTTCAATATAGGCATTTTCGCAGCTGATCATCATTCGCTTGGGCTGCTTGGAATGAAGGGACAAAGCCGCCGTGGCCATCTGTCCTTTTTTATTTTTCAGGAGAATGGCGGCCTGTTCGTCTACGCCGGTAGGCGCAGGCAGCATCTGGCTGAGAATTTGATCCGGCGTCTCTTCCATAAAACTGCGGATGGCGCTTAAGGCATAAACGCCGATATCCAGCAGCGCGCCGCCGGCCAGACTTCGGTTGAAGAAACGGTTCTTCATGTCATAGTCCTTAAAGCTGCCGAAATTGGCCGTAATCATCTGAACTCTTCCCAGGTTCCCGCCTTCTGTAAGCTCCCACAGTTTCTTGTAAAGGGGCATATGCCAAATGGTCATGGCCTCGGCAAAAACAAGGTTTTTCTCACGGGCAAGCGCAGTCAGTTCTTCCAGTTCCCTGCTGTTTAGGGTAATGGATTTTTCTGCCAGAACGTGCTTTTTGTGTTCCAGGGCAGTTTTTATAAAGCTGTAGTGGGTGTTATGGGGCGTGGTGATATAGATCACATCTACGTTGGGATCGGAGAAAAGGGCATCATACGTGGGGTATACCTGCTTTACGCCGTATTTTTCTGCAAATACAGACGCTTTTTCATAGGTGCGGTTGCACACGCCGTAAAGACTGCGGCCCATACCGGCCAGAGCAGACGCCATCTCATTTGCGATCACACCCGTTCCTAATACGGCCCAGTTTAATAAAGTCGGGGTTGTCATGGGTTTTCCTCCTTTTATCATGTGCACTCCAGAAGCTGAATATGCACTGTGATTTGATTTTATTGTAATTTTGTTTGGAGGAGGCGTCAATAGTTACTTTCCGTTTTACCTTCTGCTTCGTCGGCCCATCACCCTGCAAAACACTACTGCCGCCAGAGTGCTGGCTGCCGTTGCCGCCAGACAGGGGCCTGTGATGGCTGCAGGAGACGGACTGCCGTACTGGCTGCGGTAGGCAATAATGTTGACAGGGATCAGCTGAAGGGAAGAGATATTTAAGATAAGAAAGGTACACATCTCCGGTGTGGCGGTGGTAAGACAGGGCGGATCCCGCCGTGCCTCAGGCGTTGGAGGCGTCTGGGAACAGTATGGCGAGGTACCCGCGGCGTAACGGGATTCCTCCGTTTTTTTCAGTTCCTCCATGGCCTTTAAGCCCGCTGGCGTGGCCGCCCAGCCAAGCCCCAGCATATTTGCAATGAAATTGACAGAGATATGTTCTGCTGCCCTGCTGTCCGGCGCAAGATCAGGGAAAAGGAACCGCAGGACCGGTCTCATGGCCTTTGAAAGCTGTCCGATCAGCCCGGCGCTGTTTCCAATCTCCAATACGCCCGTCCACAGGGACATGACGCCTAACATGGTGACGCACAGCGCTACCGCCTCCTTAGCAGCCGTTAAAGCTCCCTGGGTCACATCATCCAACCGCCCATGGACGGCCGCCCAGAGAGTACCTGCAAGGATCATTGATGACCAGAGGTAGTTAAGCATGGGGAGCCTCCTTTTGATATACAACCGTATTTTATCTGGTATTGTATGCAGGAAACCAATGGGATATGCCATACATTCGCTGTGCGTCCCGCAGTTTCCCCCTCTTGACACCCCTCCACCCTCATCTGCTATAATAGGAATATATCGCTCCTTACCGGACTGACGGGAATAAACACCCCTTTACATGGGTTCGGCATCTGGAGGATACACCATATTTCAGAAAGGATGTTTTATTATGTTGCAGCTTAAAAAGCTGTCACACACCATTAAGGGGGAACTGAAGGAGACCTTTGTTCCCAGAACCGTTGTTTCTATTGTCCTCGGCACGGCCATCACTACCTTTGGGCTTTATAATGTCCATCAACAGGCAGATATTACAGAAGGAGGCATACTTGGCCTGATCCTTCTGCTGAACTTCTGGCTGGGCGTGTCATCCTCTATGCTGTCGCCAGTTCTTGACTGCCTCAGCTATCTTATGGGCTTTAAGTATCTTGGAAAAGAATTTCTCAAAACTTCCATTTTTGCCACTGCCTGTATGGCAGGCTTTTTTCGCCTGTGGGAGCTGTTCCCTCCGGTTCTTCCCAGTCTGGCTGATTCGCCCTTTTTCGCAGCGGTAGCGGGCGGGTGTTTTATTGGTATCGGCTGTGGGCTGGTTGTCCGTCAGGGCGCTTCCTGCGCCGGTGACGATGCTCTGGCCCTCGTGATTGCAAAGATCACAGGCTGGCGTATTTCCAGAGCCTATCTGTTTACGGATCTTACCGTGCTGGTATTATCGCTCTCCTATATCCCCGTGCGACGGATCATATATTCTCTGGTTACTGTTATGATTTCCTCCTATCTGATCGACTTTATCACCACTCTGGGACGTCCAAAGGAGAGGACAGCGGCAGAGGAACTGTAAACGCCGTATTGCCAGAGTTATCCACAAACTAAATCTTGTGTTTTGACCTATTTCCACCATATATATTGTATATGACGGTGGATAATGTGGATAAGTCAGTGGATAACTTTGTTTATACCATGGGGAAATGCAGGGGATATTCTGGGGAAATATGTATTTTCCTGTGGAAATATTGAATATTGTTAAAATTTTATCCACATTCAGAACGTTAAAATGACCTTTTTGTAAGAATATTTACATTTTTTTACGTTTTTATAAACTGACTTGACCCTGGTCTTACTCCATGGTTTATTCTCTGGGATGTCAGAAATGACGCAGGCCCGCTGTCAGGAGCTTTCTCCTGCGGCAGGCCATCCCCCATCTTTATTTATTTTTGTTTTCCCGCCGGGATCACCGGCATATACAGTTCCAGATAATAAATATTCGTATCCTCTCCCAAAAAGGACGTCATATTGTTAGAGTAGAATACGCCTGTGGGAACAAATCCCTGAGAGCTTGCCCAATCGGCCATCGTTTCTGCCGCCGCGGCGTCTGGCAGGAGGTCTTTGGAGGCTTCCACCCGATAGACGCAGGGCAAGGGCTCTGTCGACAAGCAGGCCGACAGGTCAAAACCGGAATTGATAAAAGGTTCCAGGCCTTTGTAAATCAAAAGCTGGGTTCCCTCATTTTCCAACATACCATTTCTCATGGAGAACACATTATAAAAATAAGCCATATCCAGGCCGCTGACCTCCGATGACATGGAAAACCACTGGCGCAGGCTGTCATAGAGATCCTCGCAGGTATCCAGAATATACGCTGCAGGCAGCTCCTTAAGGACACATTTTCCTTCATATGCCTCAATGTTTTCCATATCATGAATGGAAAGCTTCAGTCTGGCAATTGTCTGCCTGCGGCGGCATATCTCCTCTTCCTCCTCTCCAATCCTGCGCTCCAGATGCTGCCGCATATGGGCAACCGGCATATCGTCCTTAACAAAATCCTTTATCTCCTCCAGGCTGTCATTCATCTTCCGGCGGTATACAATGCACATCAGACGGTATATATCTTCATCGGAAAAATACCTGTATCCATTTTCCTTCTTCTTTGCATGGATAATCCCCTTTTTTTCATAGAACCGCAGCGCATCCCTGCTCAGACCTACGATACGCGAGACATCTCCTATAAGATATTCTTTCTTTTTGTCCATTTTGTCCAGCTCCCTTTATCTAAAACAGGAAAATGGCCTCCATAGCATCCTCTTACTGACGCACAGGCGGCCATTTCACTGTATTTATCTTACCCGGATTTTCAGGTTTGGTCAAGGAAACCTCTGGCAAACTACTGAATAAACAGCGTATTTACATCCAAAGCATGATCAATCATTCCGGATTCCAGCATGAAATCAGCCGTTTTCTGAAAACCGTCTCTGTCCTCGTCACTGATATCCATGGAAAAATCGTAATATCCATACATTTCTTTTACTGCTTCCTCATCCAGATCCAGTTCCTGCGCCACAATATTCAGCGTCTCTTCCTGATTTTCCTGCATGAATGAGGCAATTTCTTCCTGGGCTTTCATAAATCTCTCAATGACGTCCTTATTTGCGTCATAAAAATCCTGTCTTACAGCCACTGCGATGATTGCCTTTATCAGGCCTTCCCCGTCAGCTACCAGATGGTATCCCTGCTGCTTTGCCTGATATGCCGTTGCCCCCGCAATCAGGGCCACATCTGTGCTGCCGCCGTCCAGAGCTGCCTTTGCCTCCGCAATCCCCATATTCACATAGTTTACATCATCAATTGTCATGCCGCCCTTTGCAAGATATGCCGCCAGAAGCTCATGCAGATTTGTTCCTGCCGGTCCGGCAATGGTCTTTCCCCGGAGACTTTCCGGTGAAGTGAGACTTTCATCCTTTGAATACATACAAAATGCCTTTGGTGATCTGCTGTACATATTAAGCACCTTAATATCAGCCCCGTTGGCCGCTGATAAGATAACGGAGGTTGCTCCCACAGCGTAAAGGATCTGAACATCCCCGGAGGCCAGAGCCTGGGTCTGGTCGGCCCCTGAATTTATCTCTGCATATTCTACCGAAATACCCATATCCTCAAAATTCTTTGCAAATATTCCCTGTTTCCTCTCAATAATGGAGGGAACATTCAGCGGCGAAACCACATAGGTCAACACCAGCTTATCCATTCCAGACTGCGCCCTCTGTTCCGTTCCCTTTTCCTGCTCCTCTGTCTGAGTCTCTGCTGTCACCGCTGACGATGATCCTGTGCAGCCTGTAAGGGCTGTCACTCCCAAACATATTGCCAGTCCTAAAGCGATCCATCTTTTCATAATATATTCCTCCTGTATTTTAACTGCTGTAAAGTACAGTTTACAAGGGACTACACAGGGTAGGTATCTGACGGGAGGGGTTCCACCCATCAGATTTTCCATGTGATGTTCAAGCTGTCGCTTGTAGCGGCAACGGTGGTAATCATCAAATCCACCACCCGCCGCTTGTCGTCAAAGGATACATTGTCCCATGTGTCGAGGTAGCCGGAAATCTGATTGACCTGTTCCGGGCTGATGGCTTCCACCGTCAACTCGGCTATCTGCTTCACAAGTTCCTGTTTGCGCCCGTCCAGTTCCGCTATCTTCACATTCACATAGGAGAGCAGAACATTGTTTGCACCCGTCAGACTGTCCACCAGCTTTTCAATCTCGCTGTCCACATGGAGAAGTTCCACTTGCAGGGCGGCAATTTTAGGGTTTGCCTTTGCCGCTTTCTTTCTGCCTGTCAGCGTCTTGTAGCTTGCCAGTTTCTTTATCATCTGCTGATAAACAACCGCTTCCAGTTCCGAAGTAATGATTTTCCCGCACCCCGGACAACTCTTGTTATCCAGCCGTTTCGTACAGCGAAGGTATTGCTTGCCGGAGGGATTGAAGATACTCATAAGGGCATACCCGCAGTTCCCGCACTTGATTTTTCCCGCCAGCCATGTATGGGTAGCTTTTCGGGCAGACTGGATTTTCATGTTGTTCATCAGCTTCTTGCGGCAGGTCAGCCAGATGTCGGAGGGAACAATGCCCTCATGGGGAGCCAGTACCAGCATTTGGTCTTTCAAGTCGTTCTTTTTGCTGGGCTTCACATCTCGCCCTTGATACAGATAGCAGCCGTTCATGCCAGTAAAATCGGCAGCGTCATTGACAATGACCGTCCCTTGACTTTTGAAAAATTCGTACACATCAAGGTCTGCCTGCACATAGACAGGATTGCGTAACATCTGCGCCAGCGTGGGGCGTATCAGCTCTTTGCCGTTGAATAAAATCCCCTGTTCGGCAAAGTACCGGGTAATGTCCCCGTAGGAGGTTGTGGGCTGAGCATACATCTCAAACATCAGCCGGATATTTGCCGCTTCGTCTGGATTTACCACCAGCTTTTTTGTATTGATACCATCCATTTTGATAGGCTCGGTGTGGAAGCCGTAAGGAGCCTTGCCGCCCATTTTGAAGCCCCGCTGACTGCGGGAATAGTATGCGTCCGTTACCCGCTTCTGTATCGTTTCCCGTTCCAACTGGGCGAACACAATACAGATATTCAACATAGCCCGCCCCATCGGGGTGGAGGTATCAAACTTTTCCGTAGAGGACACAAACTCCACATTGTACTGCTGGAACAGCTCCATCATGTTGGCAAAGTCCAGAATGGAACGGCTGATACGGTCGAGTTTGTAAACCACGACTTTTGCAATCAAGCCCCGCTTGATGTCCCGCACCAGTTCTTGAAACTTCGGACGGTCTGTGTTCTTGCCGCTGTACCCCTTGTCTGTGTATTCCTTGCAGTTACCGCCTTTCAACTCGTATTTGCAAAATTCAATCTGGCTTTCAATGGAAATGCTGTCCTTTTTGTCTACCGATTGCCTTGCATAGATTGCGTCTATTCGATTATTCATATTGTCGCTCCTTTTCTTAAAAAAGAAACGGAGCTGCTGACACCTTTATTATACCGTCAGCAGCCCCGCAAATCAACGATGGCTTTGGAAAACCTTATGCCCCGGCTTCCTCACTCTGCCGTTTGTCGGCATACTTGCGGAACACCTCATAAAGTTGCTGTTCCAGTTCCCGGCGTTTTGCCGCTTCCTGCTCCGGCGTGAACACCGGGGAGAGGTTTTCCAGCGTGATTTCCCTGCCTTGAAAAGTCACGACTTCCGTTTCCTTTTTGTATCTGATAGTGGTACTTATAAAATCACCTTTCCTTTCCATGCTGCCGCTGCTGCCGTTTCAGTTCCGCCAGTATATCCGGCGGGATACGGTCAACCAGCCGCTGTAAATTGTCCAGTTCGCTTTTCAGCTTTGCCCGTTCCATCGCATCTTTCATCTTGCCTTTTTCACTGGCTTTTGCCCTTGCTTCCAGCTTTTCATTTTCCGCTAACAGGTCATTGATTGTGACCTTGTATTTTTTCAACTGCCCGGAGAAATTCCCCATCTGTGGGAACCACTTTTTCAGCATGGAGAGGGCTTCCTCTTTTTTCTTTCCGGCATTCAGCGGGTTAATGCCGTCCAGCGTGGCTTCAATGGCTCTTGCCTGTTTGGATAGATTGACCGCCTGCTTGAACAGACGGGTGGGGATATGCTTCCTGCCTGTCTTGCTGGCACTTTCCCCACGCTCCAAGTCGGGATATTTCTCCACCATATAGGCGTGAAAATCGTCCTGCCATTTTGAGAGATTGGCTCTGTTGCCGATAATCTCCTTAGCGCACAGGCGGTTGTCCTCTGTCAGAGGGACAAAGACCAAATGCAGGTGGGGTGTTTTCTCGTCCATGTGTACCACTGCCGATACGATATTTTCCCGGCCTACCCGCCCGATTAAGAAATCAGCCGCCCTATGGAAAAATTCCTGTATCTCCTTTGGGGGCTTCTTCTTGAAAAACTCCGGGCTGGCGGTAATCAGCGTATCCACAAACCGGGTACTATCCTTACGGGTGCGGCAGCCAGCTTGTTCAATACGGTTCTGTATAAAGTGGTAGTACCTGCTCTCCGGCTTAACAATGTGGAAGTTGTATTTGCTCCGGCTGGTGTCAATGTCGGGATTGCTGGCGTACTGTTCCTTTTGCCGTTCGTGATGGGCTTCCAGCGGCCTTGCCGGGTTGCCCTTGTGTTTCTCAAACCGCAAGATTGCGTGTTGTGCCATTCTGCTCCTTTCCTCGTTCCATTCTTTTCCAGCGGGTTTTCCACAGGGAAAATCCCGCCGAAACTATCTCTGATAGGATTGGAATGGAATAGATATAAATAAAATCGTTTTAATCTCTGTATTTCTATATACCGTCCGGTTTTCGTACTTCAAGAGGATTGATTATCGTACTCTATGAGTGCGGTTTTCAGTCCTCCGGCGTTCCATAACCGGATTTCTTGAAGTCGGTGTTTGAAACCGCTTCATAGGATTTTGGATAAATGCGGTTGGGTTTTCCACAGCCCTGCTTCTGGATTTCCACCAGTCCGGCATATTGTAGCTCCCGCAGGGTATTGACCGCTTTCTGCCGCCCGCAGTGGAGCAGCTCCACTACCTCGTTAATGGGATAGTAGAGGTAAATCCGCCCGTATTCATCTGCCCAGCCGTTTTTTCGGGATAGGTCTGTCCGGCGCAGGATAAAGGCGTACAGAACCTTTGCTTCGTTGGACAGGGGTGTGAATGTGGGGGCTTCAAAAAGGAAATTGGGAAGCCGGGTAAAGCTGACCGCCTTTTCCGGCTGATGGATATAAATGGTGTTTGCCATATCGTGTTTTGTGGACGGTTAGAAGCCTGTTTCCGGGGGCAGACGGTAGTTTCTATTGCCTGCCCCTGTTCTGTGCTTGCAAAGCCTTGAAAATCAAGGACTTTTCAGCCCCTAACTGTCCACAGTAGACCTCCTTTTCCGTTCACTTTCTGTTTTCTGCCGCCTGTGAACTCTGGCGGCGCAGTCGGGGCAGTACTTTGCCCGGTTGGATTTAGGGACGAACACACCGCCGCAGACCGCACAGCGTTTCAAGTCCTTATCCCGGAAAATCTCCGCTTCCAGCGTCTTGTCCAGCGGCAAAACCGCCCAGCGGAACCACTTACAGCAGACCGAGAAAGAAACCGTCTGCGGACAGGTGCAGGTGTCCCCATCGTCAAGGAACATACAGTTCCCGTCCTCATAACAGCAGCACTCCCGGCGGATCAGGGCGTTTGCCTGTTTCCGCTGCGCTGGGGTCATGCGGTAAAGGGAACCGTCCGGCCTGCGTTCCAGCGGTGGCAAGTCTTTATAGGGGTTATCTCTCATGCGTTCCCTCCATTTTTCGCTTTTGCCGTTCGCCCCGAAAAGGCTTCCTGCCCCATTCCTGCGGCGTGTTCCGGCGTTGGCACGCTCCCCGCAGCTTCTGGACACTTGTCCCGAAGTGACCTCTGGACAAAGTGTCCAGAAGTCCGTCTCCTTGCGGTGCTTCCCCGGCCGGGGTATTTCTTTTCGGACGGTCATTCGGTTTTCAAGGTGCTGTCCATCGATGAACTACCCTAAGTCTACACCTAAATGACCGTTCGTCCCGTATATCCAAGAGGTAGGAAATCCGCCAAAAAAACTGCCTATTTCCACGCTCTCGGAATTGTGGTAGAATGAAAAAGAGAAATGTAGCAGGAGGTGGAAATGAAATGTATAACCTAAATTGGTCAAGAAGTGACCTCACCCGGCAAAAGCTGGGGACGTTCTGTGAATACTACGCAAAAATGTCATTAGCCTCTTATGGAGTGAGCATTTATACTTCCGAGGTTGATGACCATGGAATAGATTTTATTGCAGAAAGCAAGAGAGGATTTTTGAAGTTTCAAGTTAAAGCCATTCGCAAAGGAACAGGCTATGTTTTTATGCGGGAGGAATATTTTGATATTTCAGACCAATCACTTTACTTGTTCTTGCTTTTGCTAAATGATGGCGAACACCCCATAGAATATTTAATTCCTGCGACCACATGGGATAACGACAGTAGTAATACTTTTGTTTACCATTCATACGAGGGTAAAAAGTCGAAACCAGAATATGGCCTAAATATTTCTGCCAAGAACATTCCGCAGCTCGAAAGATTTAAGTTAGAAAATATGATAACGGCAATATAATGAGGAACAAAATATGGCTTTAACCATTCAAGAGCGCCTAAAAGACCTGCGTGTAGAGCGTGGGCTGACGCTGGAACAGCTTGCGGAGCAGACCCACCTCTCCAAGTCTGCGCTGGGCAGTTATGAAGCGGAGGATTTTAAGGACATCAGCCACTATGCCCTTATCAAGCTGGCGAAGTTTTACAGCGTGACCGCCGATTACCTGCTGGGGCTGTCCGAAACAAAAAATCACCCAAACGCCGATCTTGCAGACCTGCGTGTGAGTGATGATATGATTGAACTGTTGAAAAGCGGGCTGGTGGATAATTTCCTCTTGTGTGAACTGGCGGTACACCCGGATTTCCCCCGGCTCATGGCTGACCTTGAAATCTATGTGAACGGAACGGCAGTCAAGCAGGTACAGAGCGCAAATGCCATTGTGGATATTATGAGCGCAACCATTATGAAGCAGCACAATCCCGGCTTGTCCGACCCGCAGCTAAGGCAGCTTATCGCCGCCCATATTGACGATGACAGCTTTTGCCGCTATGTAATACAGCAGGACATAAACGGCATAGCCCTTGACCTGCGGGAAGCCCATAAGGACGATTTTTTCAGCGTCCCGGAGGACAATCCTCTGGAAGATTTTTTGCAAGCCGCAGAAGCAGCGTCCACTCCGGGCAGCGACCCGGAACAGGCGGCGATGGCGTTTATCTGTAAACGGCTCAAGCTGAACTATGGGAAGCTGTCGGAGGAAGAAAGAAAGTGGCTGAAAAGGATTGCGCAGAAGTCGGACTTGCTGAAAAACCCAAAACCGCAGCGGGGGAGAAAGTAAAGGGATAAATCGGGATTTGGCAAAGGCGTGTATATGAAAAAGTAACTTCCAGTTTGCAAGAGAAAGGTATGGTGAGCGAATGAGAATATTATACGAACTTTCATGGTTATGGGAGACGCTGGTTATTGCGCTTGCGGTTGCGGCTGTTTGCGTGGTTTGCGCCATGCTAATCTGTAAGGCAGTAAAGAAGAACCTCAGCAAAAAAACGGCGGCAGTTATCGGCGCAGCAGCGTTTGCGGGCGCTGTTTTGGCAGTCATTGTGATTGCCCGGACTCCGATGCCGCTTTGATTAAACGGGATGCTTGATTGCCTGTGCATAAGTACAACTTCAAGTTTATCGGGGAAATAGCAAAGCCCTAAAACGGCTTCCCGCCCATTTCAATTTTGAGAGAAAAATCCGTCTGTTTTTTCGTGAGTGTGTCCACAAGTTCGGGACATTTTGTCCCGAAGTCCGGCGTGGGACGAGGAACGGGGGCTTTCATATACGCCCTGTCTGCTGATAAAACCAGTCCTGCGTTTGCGGCTCCACGCCACGCAATCACAGCCCTGCTTTCCTGCCGCTTCAAATGCCCTTGCCCTCTCCGGCGGCAACGGCATTTTCACGGCAACGCCGACAGAGCGTATAACACACTACACTTTGCGAGCAAAGTCGTGTGCCAAGGGGCAAGCCCCTTTGGAAACCCCTGACAACAAAACAGGCTGAATATCCCGCACTTTCCCGGTGCTTGATACTCAGCCTTTATTTGTTGTCAGCAGCCCCCGTTTCGTGGTCTGCGTGTAGTTCCTTGTAAACTGACCTAATCTAAAGTTGTAATAATATTCCTTTTGAGAGAAATAAACATATCATCCAGCAAATTCCTCTCGCCGGTTGTTTCAGGAACCTGATACTGGGCTTTTATGCGCCCTTTTTCAATCACGACAATCTTATGCCCAAGAATCAAAGCCTCATCAATGCTGTGAGTTACAAACAGAATACTGCTGCCCTGTTTTTTCTGAACTCTCATAAGCTCCTTCTGCATCTGTTCCCTGGTAAAATAGTCAAGGGCCGCAAACGGTTCGTCCATCATGATAAAAGACGGCTCATAGGCCAAAGCCCTGGCGATGGCTGTCCTCTGCTGCATCCCGCCTGAAAGCTGGGCCGGATAGGCTCTTTCAAACCCTGTCAGGCCCGCTGTGGTGATGATATCGGCGATCTTTTTACGATCCTGCTCCCTTTTAGACAGGCCAAAGGTTATATTATTCCACACCGTAAGCCAGGGCATGAGCCGAGGTTCCTGAAATACGAAGGCAGTCTTATGGGATTCACCATAGCGGATCTCTCCCTGATCCGCCTTCTCTAACCCTCCTGTCAGCCGCAGCAGCGTGGTTTTTCCGCAGCCGCTGCGCCCCAGAACTACTGTGATCTGGTTCTCAGGTATATGCAGGCTGATCCCGTTCAAAACCTTAACCGTTCTATTCTCTACCCAATACCGTTTATGTATGTTTATAAGCTCAATCCCAGCCATTGTCACCGGATCCTTTCAATAATTTGCTGATTGCCAGGGCAAAAACCCTGTCTGTCACATATCCCACAATTCCAATGACCAGAATCCCCACAATTACCTTGTCTGTTCTGGACATCTGCTGGGCAAAAAGAATCATGTGACCCAATCCCGTGGAGGCCGCTACCATCTCGGCGCCGATAATCGCGCGCCAGCTGTATCCCAGACCAATACGCATACCCACCAGAATATCCGCCAGGGCATAGGGAAGAACAATTCGCAGGAAACGGCGCCCTTTGGAGTATCCGAACATCTCCCCTACTTCCATCAGTTTTCTGTCGCACCCTGTAAAGCCCTTCACAATATTCAGATACATGGGAAAAAAGGATGCAAGGACAATAATGACCGTCTTAGTCATTTCCCCAATCCCACACCATAGGATCAGCAGAGGAATCATGCTTAGGGGCGGCACATTACGGAAAAACTGAACAATAAATTCATAATATCTGCCTGACGCAGGCAGAAGGCTCCGTACCATTCCAAGCAGAAATGCCAGAACAAATGCAATAGAGAACCCCTTCATTACCCGGACATAGCTTATATATATGTCTTTCCAAAGTTCCCCTGTGACCAGCATTTTTATAAAGCTGCTCCACACCTTGGAAGGAGGAGGAAGCACATAGGCGCTGAGAAGCCCCAACCGGCTTACCATATACCACACCAGTACAACCGCTCCAATTCCAGCCAGAGGGGCAGCTGCGCGTTTCATCCTATGCTTCATCTGTCACCACCCCATCCCCATTATGGCAACCTTACTGTAAGTGCATATTTAATTTACTTAGCAAAATAGCAATTTCGATACTGCTATTTTGTTAAAAACAGGCAACGTATCATTCAACGCTGCCTGTTCTACTAATCTTCTTTCTTTTTCTCCTTAGCGTCCTTTCTCCAATCAGTCCAATCCTTCCCGCTATACAGATAGCTTCCCTCCATCTTAAGCTGCTTTAATCTGTTTTGAATTGCTTCGTACGCCGCAGTGTTGCCGGAATTGTACGCCGCTATCCATTCCTTCTTATATTTACGAGTTATAATGGATCTTAAATCTCCAATAACTTCTCTCTTCTTCACTCCATTCTTCTTTTTAGTTTCATAATAATCTTCTGCCACTGTATTGAAAGCTTTTAAGGAGTTTATATCCCCTTCCTTGATCGCTTCCACTGACCGGATAATATCCGTGCTACTATAGGTAGATTTATAGGTAATCGTCCCTTCATCTTTTTCCTGATCTGCATCATTGTCCAGGATATCATCATATAGGGTATCTGCCTGTGTTTCAGCCTCTGCCTCCCAGTCAATCTCCTCTTTCCCTGTAAATTCTTTCATCCTGGTATCTACTGCAGAGCTTATCATTTTTTCTGCATACCCCTCCTGTTTTAACTGTTCTACTGCGGCCTTATAAGCTTCTGTGTCAAATGCAATTCTGGCCTGCGCTGCCGCATCTATGCGGGGGTCTACATAATCCTTGGATACCAGCTCTGCTTTAATTAAGCTTCCTATTTTTTTTGTGATCGTATCATTATCAATTCCTGCCTCATTTAATTCCCGCTTTATCTGCTCTTCCAGATCTCTGTTTCCCATTCTATGGGATTCAATCATCAACCCTGCATACAGTTTCAGATTGGCCTTGTTCTCCATTGTATATTTCTGCTTTAAAACATTATAATCATCCTGCGGTCCCTTCACTCCATACTGTGTTACCGTATTTACAATGCCTTCTATTTCCCGCAGAATATTATTGATTGGCGAGCCTGTGAGCTTGCTTAACATCTTAGCAGTATATACAGCCGTATACTGAGGCGTATAGGTATTTTCCCCCTCAATCAGCTTCTGAATCTTAGATACCGCATAGGCGATATCCTGGAATCCCTGTACATCCGTCCGTGTAGGCGTTTCCCCCTTAATAGCATTGTACGCATCCTTTGCAATGGGGATCAGTCCCAACGGGTTTATATTATCCAAAAAACTGCTGACAAAGGTATCCTTCCACTTTTCTCCGTAGGTTTTATCCCTGTCTTCGTCTCTCATGGCAACAGGAAGCGCCCTTGCAGCAGCGCTTAACGCTGATGTTAACACAATAGCCGCCAAAACTCTATTGGCCCCCTTAACATTGCGATTCCTTTTCAAATCTGTCATGGCTCTGTACAGCATATTATAGGTACTGATCGGCTCTCCCATAAAGCTTGTAGCTATTTTTACTCCCATGTCCTGCCGCCGCATCACCTGCGAACGATGCAGAACAGAATCTGCCACCTGAGTATGGTCAATCACTTCTGAAAACCTGCGCCCGACTGCCTGATAATATTCTTCTGTGCCTGTCTCCAGAGTTTTATGCTTGGCTGCTACTTCACGTTCACACGCCTGCCAGATCTGGCACCATGCGATTTTATCCCCCATCTCTGCCATTACCATAGACTTATTAGTAATCTTATTTGCCATACTGTCCGTATCAAACATAATGTCTTTCATGGAGCGGCTGGTATTCATTTGGTAAAATCCCCAGTCTTTCCACTGTGCGATAGGGGCATACTTACAGATCATCTGCCATCTGTCTCCCCGTGGAAGCGCCGTTACACCCTGCACAAGTCTGGCTGGGCTCAGTTCTGCCATGGCTCTGATGTACGTTGTGGGCTGCTGGATTGCCACGCTCAGACTCCCTGCAACGGCTGATGCTTTTACTCCAGACAGCATGGACTCCCATGGGGCTTTATCACCCTTGAAATCCGAATTGATATCCTGAATCAAATGCTCTAAATATCCCAGCGCACCCTTTCCCATGGCGTGCTCTATTTCCTGCATCACGCTGGTATTCTCCTCGCCATTCCTGAAATTGTATATCTTATTATAATCAGATAAGGGTGCCAGAAGTGCACTGTAAGAACTCATCTGGTCAACGTGCCTCGAAAACACATCGAAAATATCTTCAATCACTACCGCATTATTGGCATTTCTTACTGTGTTTTTGGTCATTCCCAGATTTCTTATAGTAGTATTCCGGTTACTTAAATCACCTTCTTTATGCTGGATATAATTCCCATTCGTTGTGATAGGGAAATAATCACGGGCATTAAACTTCTTATACCCATACATCTCTACGGAAGCCTCATTTCCCCATACCGCCGCATCATTGGATAGAAACTGCTGTAAAACATCAGCGAATTTCTTCTGCTTATCTGATAATGTCTCTGTAAGCATATAAATATCTTCCGGGGTCACTCTAATTGGTTTGTACTGCCGCTTTATTGTTGATGGTTTCCCCTTATGATGTTCTATAATCGGGGCATGGGTAATACCGAACCCATAAATATGACCTCTGGCTTGTCCACGCTTATTTTCCTCATACAATGCCATGATTTGGGCCGGTGTTAGCGTGATGGTTCCTCCGGACAGCTGGAACACCCTCGCCTGTGCCTGTTTCCCCGACCATGCACGCAGCTCCTTACCGGATATCCCCAATTCATGTTTGGCCCTGTCCACACAATCCTCTGCGGTTTTTAACATCCTTGTCTTTTTATCCAGAGCCTCTCGGAATGTATCATATACAGATTCCATTCCCTTCCCCATCTGCCAGAACATCGTATAGGGGGTCAGATTTTCATAATTCAGAATCTTATCCGCCACACCTGAGATCGGTCCTGCATATTCCTTCTTCCCTGTTAGAGCCGTGAGATCCTTTATGATTTCTTCTGAAAGCTTATTTACATTTTCTGCTCTCCTGTTCGCTTTCAGCTCATTCACTTCCATTATGGTCTTTTTGAGGGTAGAAACAACCTTCTGCAGCTCTTCCATTTCATAAGCGCTTAATTCCTCAAGCTTATTTATGTCATACACCTTTTTCTTTAATTCCTGCAAACGGTTTACGATATCCGGATCACAGTCACAGTACACGGTCTCCCCATTCTCAGACCACTCGCTTGTGTCCTTCACAGCTTCAAAAAACTGCTGCAGCTCATCCCAGGATTTCGTCCTGGCTGTTGGCTCTCCCCTTTGATTCATATGGGCGCTGCTGTAATCAATGCTGTGGAGGAAATCCAACACAATGCGTTTCATCTCATCAGGGATATGCTTCTCTTTTTCCGGCCGGAACAGCCATTTTTGAATCGTCATGACATCCCGTGTGATCTGGCGTTTTCTCTGTGTTTTTAGTTTCCTCTCCCGGCTCTTCTCCATGCTTGCAATATACTGCTTCGGTTTCGTTATCAGATCCACCTTATTCAGATTGGACCTGACCTCCTCAATCCTTTCCTTATAAAACTTTACCTCTGCCCGGAAATCCTTTTCCCGTTCCTTATTTTTGTCTTTTAAAGCTGCTTCCAGGTTATTTGCTGCTTCATTATAACGCTTTGTGAGGGAGGTCTGTTCATCAATGAGGGCACGCTTCACCCTACTCTGATTATCCAAAAATTCCTCCCGCAGATCATTCTTATAAGTCTGCAGCATAACCTTGTATTCTCCCTGGAGGCGGTTCAGTTCATGGCGTACCCTTTCCGGGGCAGTTGCCGCATCAAGGCTTAAATCCGTATACTCTTTTAATATTTCCTGTGCAACCACCGGAACTACTTTGTTCATTTCCGCATGGTAGGGATTTACAGTCTGTATTTCCGTAGCATCAACCACATCCCCGATCCGTCTCAGCCGGTCTGCCGGATGGGTTACATCTGCTTCAAACAGTTCCGGATGCATTTCCATCAGTTCTTCATAAAAACTATCCACGGATATACCATCATCCGCAAAACGTATTCTTCCCCGATATCTCTTTTTAAACTCTGCATACCCCCCATCTGCCGCTAGGTCTGCCCGGTCTGCTTCTGATATGCTCAACTTTGTTTCCCGGATCTTTTTTCTCAGATCCCTGTAGTTTTCCATCATTTCACGATCAACGGCCGCAGACTGCTTAAGTATTCCCTTGGCAATCCCATAAACCGCCTGGGTAACATCCAACCCATTCAAGGACTCTGCTGTATGGATGTATTTGAATAACCGTGTTAGGCTACGCTCTAATGCCTCCTGGTCATAATTACTCTGATACTTCTTTCGGATCTTTGTGGCTATCGCCTTCACATCCTCCGCTTTTATTCCTGAATTTTTCAACAGCTCCATCTGTTGAATCAGATTTTCATTCGCCTTTTTCAGAGATTCATTTTCTTCCAGTACAGCAGTTATATCATTTTCGGCTTCATCAACCCCATCTAACTGGAATCTTGTTTTATCACTATTGCTTTTTGTCTCACCTTGCTGTATAGTGTAAGGGGTAGGCGGAATATTTTCGTCACCTTTTAAATCCGTACCACTAACCGTTTGGGACGTAAGGGGAGGGGCTTGTACATCTTCCGTAGTGGGAGGATTTTTTTTATTGATCCACATAGTTTGAGTATAAAGCATTCTCCTTTTATCAGAAACATATTCTACTACTACATTTTTCCCATTTATATTTTTAATAAATTGAATTGCCGGCTTTCCATGGTCCGTACTCCCAGCCTTTTCAATCTGATCCGCATTTGCTATTATATTAGGAATTTCCATCAGTTCTTTTACTGTAATGGGAATTTGTCCCCGTTGGTATTCCATATCCGTACCATGATCTTTAAAAATTTTAAATACATTATCACTCCGAAGAACAATACTATATCCCTTTAAATCAATTCCTACCTTAGACAAAATTTCATTTCCTAAAGTTTCTCCAATGTTTCCCATATATAGCATGGTCAATTTTGAATGATCTGCCCGGTCTATAAATTTTTCTATATCCTCAACAGAATTGGCAAGCATAATCCTGTCTGATTTTAAGTTTTCCTTTTCTTTCTGGGTATACTCTTCAAAACCAAACTGATTTAACTGATACCTGATATTCATTTCCTGACCATTCGTATCCCCAGTTTCTTTCTCAAAATACACTGTATTCCCAGCCCGATAGCCCTCTCCTGCCTTCTCCAGTGCATACAGCCATGTTCCTCTGGCTTCTTTATATAGATCAATATCTTCCTCCAGATTTCTCGCCGCTACCCGTGTACTTGCACTTTTCATAAGGGCTTTCAAAGAATCCAGAACATCAGAAATAAAATCGGCAATGCGCTCCGCAAGGGTCTTGTCCTTTTTTACGATGGAATCAATAAACTCTGGATCATTAAAAAATTTCTGAGTGGCATCCGCCACAATTTCTTCAATTACCTCCTGACGGGTCAGCTCCTGCCCTGCTTCTGAGTACGTTCTATCATAGGATTCTATCAGATCTTCCCATGACCGACCCGAAGCTTTCATTTCTGCCTCTACTACAATGGTCTTATAAGTTTCATATGCTTTGGGTACCTGTTCTTTTATGAAATGTGTTAATTCATGAGACATAGCACCATTGAAGTCTTTTGAGCCCACATCTATGGTAATCTCACCGCTTTTATATGTTGCTGTGGCTCCATCTTCCATGCTGTGTATCAGATTGATCTTAAGTCCGGTCTTTTTTCCGATATAGTCTGCCACCCTGCGCTGATCCTGTCCGGCTAGCTCTGATACACTGCCAAGACCTCCGTTTCTGGCCTCTCCCTGTGTATACTGTGGAATCACCTTATTATCAGCGTTATAATCCTGTATACCTGCTCTATATGCCGCTTTTATCTGCTTATCCGTCAACACAGACATAATTGCGGAGTGCTCCGCTATATCCAGATCCATATTATGGTATCCTGCATCGTAGGCACGGCCAAAAGCCTTATTGTACACAGACACATCTACTGTCCCATTATAAGTATCTAACAGCGCTTCCCCTCCATATTTTCCATAGGCTCCTTTATAAGCCTCTGTTTGGTTTTTATACTCCACTATCTGGGACTGTACGGGTTCTACAGCTTCCGCTGCACTTTTTAATGGCCCACGATTCTCCACCAAGCTTTCAACCAGATGAGGCTCTGTATTCAAATCAACTACAGGCTCTGTATTGGGTATTTCGGTCTCAGCGATTATTTTATCGTCTACAGGAGTTTTGACCGTATTTTGAGAACGTAGTGGTCCCTGAACCCGTGTCTGGAGATTGTCTACAAACTGATTCATTCGGATATCATATTCCGCCTTATCCCTGTTCGGCACATACTTCCCCTGACGCTGTAAATTCGCATACTCCTGGGCCGCTTTCTGCAATTCCTGAGCTTCCCTGGCATCTTCTGGTCGAACATAATGCGTGGGATCTGTATCTATAGCGTTTGCATAGTCTCTGTAATCCTGATCAATCTCGCTTCCATAAATGCTAAGGCTTGCATTCCCCAGAGCCTGGCTGCCTCCCCCCATAATTCCACCGGATATTGCGCCGCCCAAACCGGCCAGCCCTACATTTTTCAGTAATCCCATAAAAGCTTCACGCTTTGCTGTCTCATCATCTGCTCCAGCTGCCTTATATGTCTGATAGGCCTGGTTATACTGCGATAATTCCTTCATAATCACAGTATCGGACAGTGTGTTGACAATTTCCGTTGCTGTCTCTTCGGAGCCTTCCGTAATAGCCTGTTTTCCTACATTTTTAAGAAATTCCTTAACGCCTCTGCCCGGGGATACCTTAAACCGATTCAGACCATCCAACGAAAATTTTTCAAAGAAAGCCTCCGCTGCCGCATTAACTGCCCCTGTAGCTACTGCTTGACCGGCTGTACCCCCTCTTTCAGCCGCATCCCGTGTCCCTGACAAGCCAGCGCTTCCAGCCGCCGCAAGCCCGTATACTCCAAATGGCAGACGAGCTACATTCTCACCTATGGACATTCCTGTTCCTACCAAGAACCCTCGTGCAGTCTGATTAGGGATTACTTTTTTAATACCCTCGTTTTCCGTGACACCAGATTTTAATCCTTCCAAAATCGCTGCCTGCCCCAACAATTTATCATTCGGATCCATAGGTTCATATTTCCCACTTATCGCAGCTGCCGCCTGTTCAGCAAGCATTATAGGATATGCGCCTGCAGTAGCCGGAGCAATAGCCGCATCCAAACCAGCAGCAAACATCGGATGATCCTTACCCAGTTCTTCTGCGCCTTTCTTCACTGTTTCTATATTTCTTTCATTCAGTTCCCTGTTAATTGACTTAATATAGTTTCCTGCGGCCTCTGCCCCAAACCTGCCGTTCAGATAATAATAGATATTTTTTTCATCCTCATTCATCCGGGTAAAATTATAATTGCTGGCTTTAATGACTTCCCTCTTTTCAGGATTAAGATAATCAAGAAGCCCATATTCATCATCTCCAAATAAGTTGGGTTTTTCCATACCCTCTTGTATACCCGTTTTATAGTCTGACCTCTGCGGGATGGTACTGTAATTGATAAAGCGATTTCCTGACTCAAAACCTATCTTATCCAATTCATATTGATTCTTTGTTTTTTTCCATTTCTTCTGAGCCGCATCTTGTGTTTTCTGTTCAATATTCTGACTCATCTTTTGATCCTGGTATGCTGCAGCATACGGAATATTATTAACGGAAGGCATAGATCCGGATAAATAAGATGGCATTTGCCATGCACGCTTATTATCAGACTTAGCAACTCTGGGCTGTACCAAAAAAGAACTGTTCTTTTCCTGCTGCGGTACTATCATTTCTTTCGGTTCTCTTTCCTTCTGCTCAAGCCGTCTGGAAAAAGCGCCTTCCTGCTGCTCCGAATAAGGCCTTCTTGTTTTTGTGTTTTCCCTTGATTTAAAGTCCTGTTCCTCTTTCTCTTTCAATCTGCTACTAAATGACATATTTTCTCCTTTTATTCAATTCCGAGCCTGCGGAAAATTTCATCTGCGTCCTCTTTATTGATTTTTCCGTTCTCATAAAAACGATTCAAATATTCAAACAATGCATTTTCATCTGCACCAGTAGTTTCTGCGTAATTCTGTGCATATTTGTAATATTTATCTATATTTTCATCTGTAGTTTTTTGTAAATCTTCGCTGGCCTGAGCGGTTATATATGCTGCTTCTTCTGCAGATAATCCATATTGTTTGCTTAAATATTTTGATACCGTAGTGCTTTGATATTTGTGCTTATCACTTCCATCTGTACCATTCAACATATTTCTGGCTTTCGTAAGATACACATTGCTATTGTTTTTTTTCTTACTTCCCCCGGATCCCCCGGAAGATCTCCGTGCCGCCTGTTGCCTCTGAAGTTCCAGCTGCTGTCTCTGCAAATCCAGCTGTAAAGCATCCTGCTCCTTCTGGTAATCAAACTGGGTCTGCCAGTTCTGCTGTGCAAGCGCATCCTGGGTTTTCTGGTAAGCGTACTGCTCTGCCCACTGTTTTGCAGATAAATCGGTCTGATATTCTCCAAAGTCTTGATTGTATGAGCTGTCATACCGGCCAGCATAGTAATTAAGGTCATTATAGTAGTCACTCACTGTATCCCTATAACGTCCATAGTCAATACTGTCCTGGTTATTGACCATATTCAGGCGATTGTACAGCTCCTGTCCTTCGTTTAGATACTGCTGATATACCCGATCATAAATATCCAGGCTTTTATCGCTCAGCTGGCTCATATAGCTGTCATATGCCTGCTGACCCACTGCGGATGCATAGGTAGATCCATATCCACCCGTGGCAGCCTGTGCAGTCCCCATGGTGTCCCTCATAGCCTTCTGGCCCTGCTGTATGTACTGATCCCTGTAATTCTTATACAGATCACTTTCATACACATCATCTGTCTTAAAATCTTCCCGATTCAGGATGCTGTCTATGATGCTGTCAATTGTCCCCTGGTATTTACTGTTATACTCATCTGGCCGGTTATTTTCCAGTTCATCCAAACGGTCTGCATAATCCTGTGTACGATCCGATTGCTGAAATTTGGAATATTTATAGTCCGTAAGATAACTGGACGCCGGATTTCCTGCATTGGAATTCTGTACAGGTGTAATCGTTACATTCTGGCCGTTTGAAGCTGTCTGTGGCTGCTGTGTGGGCTGAGACTGCTGCTGTAAAGTTTTAAGCAATGAGGTGTTCTGCTGGGCTGTACCGCTGTATCCAGATATGCCATATTGATTCGCCAGATTTTTCCTTGCATTAAATGAGCTGTCCATGCCCCGGCTTTTTAAATAATCAACAATACTTGCTACTGCCATTTATTTTTCCCCCTTTACTTCCGGATTCTCCTTTTTGGTTTCTTCTACTTTTGTTCCCTTATTGAGGGTATTACTAATTGTTATCAGGATTCCCGCCTGTTGTACTCCCTCCACTTTCAGCTGATTAAGAGCCATCAGTACCATACCGATATCGCTTTCTTCATATACAACCTTCATCTCGTTCCTCCTTCATTCTTTTTACTGCTTTTTCTAATGCCTCTATTTCCCGTCCCTGCTGCCGGATCGCTCCAGAAAACAACACACTGTTATTTCCATATGGGATTGCCATATACTCCCCACTATGATCCACCAAAGGAAGATCTGTACCCAATCGTTCCTGCAGGTCATCCACTTCCTGAGCAATCAATCCCATGGACCTCTGCCCGGTATCCACGAATTGAAATGTTACAGGACGCATCCCCAGAACCAATTCCAGCGCTGTCTGATCCGGAATATCTTGGATGTTGTCTTTCAACCGCCTGTCCGACCGTTCAAACAACGTTTCGCAGGACACATCCCCTGTCACATTCATTGTCTTTGCAGTCAGCGTTCCTTCTACATCTGCATTTCCAGATATGCGAATGTAATTTGTATACAACAGCCCATTGGTCACAATGCCCTGGGCAAAGGTAATAGAATCAATTGTCACCTGCCCTGCCGAAGTCACTACAAACCTGTTATTTATATTTATTGATCCACCATTGATTGTTCCACTAAATGTAGCCGTTCCATCTTTATTCAGCTTAAAATTATTGGCATCAATAATCAGATAACCTGTTTTAAAGGTAATCGCTTCCGTTGTGGCAGATATTTCCGAACACAATTTGTCCTTACTCACCTTTAACGCAATTTTTCCATCCAGCACTTGAATGCTACTGGAAACATGGTTTTGAAGATCCTGAAACTGTGATAGAAATCCCTTCATGGTAACTTCCAGCTGTGCTATATGGGTTTCTGTCTCCTGATATTTTAAAAATGATTCCTCGTCAAAGTTATCTTCTGGAGTGATATTAGATAAGCTATAACGGAGTTGGTCATTCAAAAGCTGTATGTAGTTGTACACTTTCTTTATATCCGGATTCTGACCTCCCAGCATAGGTACATTAAAACTTGACATCTGTTCCCATCTCCTTAAGTTCTCTTTTCAGCCTGTCCAACCGTTTCTGATGCTGCTGTATGGCCATGGAGTAAACCGCTGTGTAAATTGCATATGGCACTTCCATATACTCCCCAGCCTGTCCAACAGCCAGAATACTATCCAAATGAAATGTGTCAGAATCTGACACAATACAATTCCGCACTTCCTGGGCAATATATCCAATAGAATCCCGGCCATTGATACAGTAACGTACTGGCCTGAGGTTACGGATCAGCACGGATACATCCGTCAACGGACGGATCTCCCTCTTTTTCCGTCGATCAGATGTATATCTCACCCGATTGCATGACAGGGTTTCTGAAATATACGCTTCTCCGCAGGTCGCAGTTCGGCCTATGGTATTGATATAATCATTATCGTTGTATACTTCCATATCAGCCGCCGTCACACCCTGAGCCGGATTCAGGGTTTCCGTTTTCAATGAATCATCTACATAGCAATCCCCATTAGGATGTACAATAAAACGGTTGTTAATATTGATCGATCCTCCGTTGATTGCCCCTGAAAAAACAGCATTCCCTACAGCATCTAATGTCATATTTTGAGCATTGATAAGGATCTGGCCGCTGGTAAAGCGTATATATTCCCCATGAAGTTCCATCCGGGTCAGCATTTCCTTTACCACATTTCCAGAATCAACCAGGAAAGATATGGTGTCCTCTGTCTGATCCAGCCTTGTAACCACTCCAATTTTATAATTTTCATATTCAATCACAAAATGTTCTGTATCAAACTTAATTTTTCGCACCGTATTACCCCGGTCTGTAATAGCATCCAGAGTTTCCTTTGACACATTGTCATCCAATGAAATGTTTGATATCGTAAATTTCAAATCCTCACTGAAGCGGTAGAGCTGCCGCATGATCTTTTTTATATCTGTTTCATTTTTTTCAATCATCAAAGGCTTATACGCCGCCATGAATATCACTCCCGTAGCCTATATATTTGCTCAATGCGATCAATGCCGCCGGCCCTTTCCCCTCAAGGCGGAACCGATAGCGTTGGCACCGGTCTGGTACCACGTTCAGAGTCTGGGTTCTGTAGCCCGTAGAAGTAAAAGAAATCTTCTTTTTGAACTCCGGCTCTCCATCACATTTCAAAAATACATCCACTTCACTTTCTGGCTCTAACAGCAGGTTGAACAACAGCCGTTTCAGGTATTTAAACTCTACGGTTCCATCCATCATATCCCCGCTCTCTATCATCCATTCTATGTATTCGTCACGGGTTCCTGAGATGGTAAACATCTGGTTATCTGCATCAATACAATAAAGCTGCCCTTCTCCATAGGTCATAAACAGTACATGAAGATTGTCCTCCCTGTGCCACATTCCTTTTTTGAGATCATATACATATAGATTCCAATTACCATATGCATCACACAGAGAAGCATAGTATTTTCCGTTATATTGTCCGGCCACACCGCCTGAGAAACGGACCTCTGCCAGTGTGTCTGATACAGATTCCGGATAGGCCCCGTCATAGCTACATACGTTATTCCGGGACACATACAGCAGCGTTTCATTTACCGTACAGGCGGTTTTTTCGCAGCCTTTGGCAATCCCACGTACTGGAGAGGTAGTGTTGATCTGGTAATTGCTTGGCTTGTCTCCAAATACTTTGTGTATTACATCCTCCTTAAAAAATAAAACATAACCCATATGAGACAGACATCCCGTAAAATCCCCATCACTCCCCACTGTAGCCGCATAGGAATCTGTACTGATTCCCTCATATGCCTGCCAGTTTGTAGGATCTCCCAACTTGCTGGAATAAACCTCATGGTTTTTGCTGGAGCATCCCCAGATCCGGTTCCCATTCTCACAAATGTAATCCATATCCGGCGTTTTACGGGTAATTTTAAGACCGGAATCCTGCGTAAAGCTCTCTTTCAGATTTCCTACAATTATGATGTAATTAGCTGCCAGCTCCTGAATCACCGTGGTTTTGTTAAATTCAGTATTTGTGCATCCGGTAATCTCCACACCATCAAACTGTGAAAAATTGTTTCCGATGTCTGTACAGCTAATTTTCACCATTGTACTTCCACTGGTTGTTTGAGCAAACGTGGCGGCTGCTCCCTGAGTCCATGAGGCTTCCAGACCTTTCAGTTCCCCCGTGGATGTGTTATACAACAGTTTGTCTGGAAATATAACAATGTAAGCCCCCATCCCAACCATCTGTTTATCTGTGTCTGTAACTGTGCCAATTTCCTTATCTTTGTAGTACAGCTTTAAACCATCTGCATAAGCCAAACCGTTTTTCCAGAATAGCCCATGAGGCTTTTCCAGTTTCTTTATAATCTCTCCCCTCGGTTTCCTTACAGCAATAGCTGGGAACTGGTCGGAACACATATTTTTCATATCTGAAAACTCATTGTCACCGATCACAAGCCCCTTATTCAGTCCTCCAAAAGCGCCCAACTGCTTATTATTCCCTCTGGGGGCCATTGACAGCATTGGTAATCTTCCCATTTTTCACCTCAAAATCTCGAAAACATAGCCCTTTGCTTTGCCCTATGCTGCCTGCGGAACCAGGCAGAAAAAGATTCATATGCAGAGTTATACATGATCACATCATTGTTGTATCGCTCTGTCTCCTCGTTATGAAAATCAATTTTTGACAGCAGATAGTTGATATATACATCCTGAAATCGATCCGGTATACTCAGTTCAGTATCATAATCCAGCTGATAATCCAGAGGAATAAATACTTTATCAAATCCCTCTGCCTGATTTATGACCTCTTCCACTACCTGGCCTTCAATTTCATTGATCCAGCCCATGATCATATTGGTGCTATACTGCTGGCCCCTCAGATCCGTAATTTTCTCTATCAGATCATTTAATTTCATACAAATCTCCTCTAAAATTCTCCTGGTCTCTGTACTCCATTTGCATCCGATACATACAATGCGCACTCTAATGGGTGGCCGGATGTAGGTTCAAAATAATACCACTTTCCGCCAATCTGGTGCCAGTCTGTCAGGGCGTAGCCATCTGAGTTAAAATAATACTTATGATGGTTAATCACCTGCCAGCAGGATGTATAAAAGCTGTGTGGCGTGTCTGCATACCACCAGCCATTACTGTCATGGTGCCAGCCTGTCGCATATGTAGGCTGATTCAGGGCCGCCTTGAAATCCGTCCATAGCTGCGGCTGATCCAGCATCCTACGAGGACAGTACTTCCGCTTGGCATCATAGTGCCGGATCACATGATCCCCCCTGATCCCTGTCTCTTCCATGATCTGTCTTACAAGTTCGACACAGTTGGTACGGGCCTGATCGTAATCAGAATCCGGATTGACACAGATCTCAATATTGATGCTGTTGGTATTGGTTACTCCTGGTACAGACGGTGTACCATACTGCTTGCCCACTGCATATGCACCATCCTTATAATCCAGTGTCTGCACAGCCACAGAATCATCCACATACCAATGCACAGATGTGGATAAGTTTCCGTTTATGTGAGCTTGTGCGTGTTTAATAGCTCCAGCACCTCTGTTGTAATTATCTGTTTCATGGATTACAATCCATGTCGGGCAGTTCTTTCCTACATAACAATTTACTTTACCAATCTCTTTTTTTATCTCCATGGTATCCTCCTAAAATAAAAAGCCTAGGATTTTTCCCAGGCTCTTAAGATCCTAAGCCTCGTAAATAATATCAAGGCCATATTCTACAGCTGCCTTATGTTCGATACGGCACCCTATAGCATTTTCCCATCCCTTGCAAAAATATGCTGCATCACACAGGGATATAGGTTGCAATGATTTCCTCATCGGTTTTTCCAGCCATTTGCTGACTTAACATAGCTTTCACTTTTCTACCTCTTCTGGATGCTCCGCAGCCCATTTATCACATTCTTTCTCAAATGTCGTGCCAGGGAATGTCTTCCAGCCGTGTTTCTTACAGTAAGGGCAGTCATCAGGATGTGTCTTTCCGGTTCCTGGTCCATATTCTGCCATATGTCTGGTGTACTTTCTTTCTTCCTCCGGGTTTTTCGCAGTAATTCTTCTGTTTTTGTAATCGTAATCCATATAATCCTCCTTAAAATTTTATATTATTTGCTCTCCAGCTCTAACCCTGGCCGGACCGGGAGATAGATGGATCCTTCTACTTGGCTTTCTTATACTGTGTGCGATTCCAAATTTCCTTAACGCGTTCCCAGCCATCCATAGCAACCAATGCCACTATAAAAGCCGCCAGAATGCAGGCAAACACCATATACCACTCAATCGGCTGTTTCAGATACGACATCAGCGCAACAAATGTTACCGGGCACAAAATCAACGATAATACAATCACCACCGCTGATGTCGGCAGCTGATCCAGTTTAGGCCATGACTTAATTACCTGGGTAACCGCCGATACAAAAAAAGCCATTGCCCCAATGGCAATCAGCACACATGATACGTACTGCATAATTACATTTACATCCATTTCTTAATCCTCCTTCTCAGGCCCATATGGAAGGGCCAGACACCTGTTATATAATTCCTCTCCTGTCCCGTTTCCGCCCAATGCCTTATACGGTCGAAACATATATTCCAAATTATCGCGATCATCAATTGAACAGGATCCCTTATTTATGTAATACTGACACGCCTGATAAAGCCGGTCATGCAGCAAAGCGAGGACACCTTCGTTAATAGCCTGGGTCTTACTGCGCTGCGCCTTCATCTGACGGTATAATTGACGGTTCGCCGCTCCCAGCAGGGCAGATATGACCGCAAACACCCATGATATCCAATGGGCAGAAATGTACTGTAAAATCTCGCCCACGTTTTACTCCTCCAGATTTTCTTTCAGCCATTTTTCTGTTTTCTTACGCCAGAATTTAGGTACATCTTCCAGCGTGATTTCTCCTGCCCGGATCTGTGTTCCATAAAAAGCCCCCATTATACCTCGCCTCCCTCTGCAAGCGCCCCAACCGTTTCTCCCAGATCTCCGATAGCGCCGTCCTGAATCTTCTGACCAGTCTCAACGCTGTCCAGGCGTTTTTCTATCTCGCTTTTTTCCCGCAGATTGTAGGTAGTGGTTACGGCTCCATCCGCATCCACTGTGGACGTTTCAGATACCAGCATAAGATCTGTATACGTTCCAACCGTCAGCCCGCTTCCGTTCTTGATCTGTACCTCTGCCAGGTTCTCCTCGGTCAGTTCCTGCCAGACCTGCAGCATGGCCGTTCTGTCATTCGCTGTTACCTTGACCCTTTCTAAGGATGCACCTGCATCCAACTCTATTACTGTCCCATCTTTTAAAATAAGCTTATCCCTATCCATTTGATACTCCTCTATCTGATTCCATGCCAGGCTGTCTGCAACAAGAAACCTAACAGTGCCCAAATTTTATCCTTGATTTTATTCATGCATATTTCATACCCCATATCTTCCGAGTAATTCTTCGGATCCACACTTGAACTGGATTCTACAATTTCAAAACCATTTCTAAGGACACAGCGCACCACTGTGGTTCGGTTTCCCATAGTCTGGGTATCTGTATATGCAATAAACTCATCTACCATTTGGGGGCCGATGCTTACGCCGGATGGAAGATCCTTATTATCATCCACAGGCAGATACGCGCGCTCAAAAACTGACTTAGGAGACCAAGAGGTATGTCCATCTGAATACTTCACCATGTATCCTTCCTCATATGGACACAGGCCAATCTTATTATCAGATCCTTTTAATTCATTGTACTGTCCAAATGTCATTGACTCTGCTTCAATCAATTTTGTTCCAATGTATTTTTTCATTTCTTTATTACCTTTCATAAGTCACCTCCATCCATGCTGCCGCGTCATTGCTCACAACCGTAGTCGGGCTGTACGTCCGAAGGGCCTTGTAGGCGGCGATCTCTTCCGGGGCGAGGCCGCGTTCGATGGGGGTATCCAAATAGGTCATTACTTTCATTGGATTTTCTGCGAGGAACGCTTTCCAGTTGGCAAGGCCTTTATCTTCAAGACTTTCATCATAAAAGCGATTACTGACGGTATATAATATTGAATTACCAACCCCCAGCCATATGGATTCGATAATCTCGGTATTTTCCGAAACAGTAAACATATTGCAAAATCCAGCTCGTCTACTGTCAGAGAATGGCAGGATACCATCAATCATATATCCTTTAAATCTGGACGATGAATAGATACGCCAATCCTCACTCCCATCAAATACCTTCTGCCATCTTCTCTCGATATATTTCTCTCTTTCCAGATCGATCTCGTCGCATACCCACTGCTGGCCCTTGGCATCTGTATAGTTGCCGCCGGATGATACCGGGATCCCTGGAAGGCCGTTTGGAGTGGATAGCGTAAGGGACTGGGAGTGATCTGCACCGTCAGATACTGCCACGCCGAGGTTTCCGCTCTTCCCCGCCGTCTCCATCTCCTGCGGAGTTTCCGGGCTTGGCGTTCCCTTCTGATCCGTCCGCCCAAACACCCGCAGCCCCTTAAACGCCCGGCCCTCGGCGGCGTCCTTGATGGTGATGTCCGTGCCGGTGACAACAGCGTCAATCAGCTTAGGACCTCGATGCATACGGTACAGACGACCGGGATCCAATCCGATATATCCCATACCAATGATCATATCTTTTCCTACCACCTGAGACATTGCACTTCCACCCCTTTTTCAGATGATGCCTCTGCTGTTACATACACTGTATCTCTCACATATAATCCATAGCCTGAACTTTCTCCGATAATACATACCTGTGCGGCGTTTCCGGGGATAAGTATACCTGTCTCATCTTCGGAATCAAAGGCTACTTTTATATCTCCATCTGTGAAGTTTTTTACTAAAAATTTGCTCCCTTTCACAGGAAATTTATACGCTAGTTTCCCACTTTGCGTTGTTGGTTGTCTTATTACATTCATTCATTTTTTCCTTTCTAAAGAAGTTACTGCACAAAATAGCAATATTGCCTCCGGCTATTTGCACCTGACAGTAAAAACCACAAAAATACAAGGCATAGTAAGAGAATGTCAATTTGAAAATGGATTGGCTACCCTTAACGCTACTGAAATTGTGGGGTTTATCCCCAAATGGGCTTTTGCTGTGTGCCAGCCTAGTTGGTTAGACAACACTTTGGTCGGCGTAAGTATGGCCCACTCAGATGATCTGTTTACTTTTCAGCTTATGAATAAGACTGATTATACTGGAGTTATCTGGATAACCGCCCTGCTCGTTTGCAATATAAACTAAATGTCCACTATACCAAAATGATCATACGCTGGATGTTGTGTCTATTGTGGTCCAGCCGGACCATAATAGGGCCTCAGACAGGCAGATAATCCCTTTAAGCGGTTTGTATTGTTTTGATATTGCCTGCATGGTCCACAACTCTCAATGCTCCGTCTGTATCCAGATATATCAGGCAAGCATTGATCCCTGTGTTTTCTAATGAAAGACTTGCGCGGCTATATTGGTTTTGATTAGTCAGGCTTTCAATGTGTACAGCTGCATTTTGCCAGTCCGTACCCGTAGAGCCATTTATTTTTTTAATGTGCATCGCGCCGGTTATAACGTCACCACTTTTACTGACCTTATTATTTTCCAAGTCTGTTACCCTATTAGTAGTATTCTCAATATTGCTATTTTGTTGAGTAATCTGATCCTGAAGATTCTTGCCAAAAGCAGCGTCAAGCCCGAACTTCCCCGCCTCTGTTGTCAGCCCATTATTTACCAGGTACTTCCCAAGTACTGTCTGGAAGGTATCTGATGTCACCATTTTTTCAACCAGTTTCTGGGCGATCTTATCAAGCAGCGCCTGCACGGTGGACTTCTTGCCTTTCCCTACTCCTGTAAGATCTTGGGTATCTATTACCGATACTGTTGTTGCTGATCCATCAAAACCGGCCGCCTGTGCCGCTTTATCAGCTGAGGCTGCAGCATCCCTAGCGCTGTTAGCTGCGGCTGTTGCCTTTTGGGTTGCTGTAGTTGCTGCTGTGCTGGCCGTGCTTGCGCTTTCTTCCGCCGCTATGGCACTGCTGCTGGCTTCTCCCGCTTTCTGACTGGCCGTGCTTGCGCTCTCCGCAGCTTTTGCAGCACTATTGCTGGCTGCGTTGGCCCTCTGTGTAGCTGTAGTCGCACCTTTCTCCGCCGAACTGGCACTATTGCTGGCCTCTCCTGCTTTTTGAGTTGCCGTGATTGCTGCCGCACTGGCTGTAGATGCGTTTCCTGACGCCTCTGCAGCACTGCTGCTGGCTTCTTCCGCTTTCTGGCTGGCCGTGGTTGCTGCCTGTGTTGCTGTTTCGGCTGCTTTTACTGCCTTTTCGCCTTGTTTCTGCCATTCAGCTTCATTGTTCAAACGCTGATTCTCGTTCTCAACTCGAATATTTTCAGCCTCTACACGTTTCTTCTCTGCTTCTTCTCGGCCCTTTTCATCAGCATCTAATCCTTCCATTTTCTGATCAATACGTTTTTCCAGTTCTTCTAATTCTGTCAACGGGAGGTTCTCTTCTGATGGGGTATCAATAGTTTGCCCCACATATACATACCCTTGATTAGTAGCCCATTTTACAGTACCAAAGTCATCTGATCCACGAACGGCAATCCATACAGTTCCAACCTCTTTTACACTGTTTTTCCCTACAGTCCAGGTAAGGATTATTTCCGCATCCGAAATTTCCTTATCCAGCAGTGCCGTATCTTTCTTTTCATTCCCATACCGTAGATCCAGTCTAAAATCCAGATAAGAAATATCTACCCCGCCAGCAGTGAGGCGGCTGATCCTGATCTGCCGTACTTCTGAGTTGCTGTCATATGGTGTCCCTATCTGTCTTTCGCTTTCCGGGATTATAAGCTCTCTTCCACGCACAGTAATCAATTCAACCGCACCCCTCTTTAATTATTTGATGTTACTACCTGCTCTTTTGCATCTTCCTGCAACTGTATCGCATAATCCATCTGTGTTTCGGCATTTTCCAAAACCTCAACTACACTTTCGGGTAGTTCGTTGACTACTCCCCTCTTAATCTGATATGCTACTCCGTTAACGCAGACAAACACATCTGCCCGATCCTGTTCATTTCTCCCCTTAGGGATTTTAAAACGTACCCTTTTTTCAGCAGTATTTACCTTCTTCTGTTCAGAGTTTTCCTTCATTTCAGCAGTTACATCTTCCTGGTTATTCATCTCTTCATTCTTTCTCATCTGCACACCTCTTAATTTGCAACCCCATCGCTAAATGTAGATGCGGTTTCAATACGCACCATATACTGCGGTGATAATAATTCTGTTACCTTAAGCGCCTTCCATCCGACCGTTGCACGCTGGTTTAATGCATCCGCTGTACCAGAGCTTCCCAGCTGTTTGATAATTGTTTCCAATCCGCCACCTGTAATCTTAGTAGTTGCATATGCATTAGCTCCAAATACAAGTGTTGAATATACATCTACCTTTTTATTTTCATTAGCAGAGTCTTCCACACCGGCTTTGGGGAAAATCTTGGCTTCTGTCGTTTCTACGAAGCGCACTCCCTCAAATTCTCCGATCTCACCATTGTAAATCCGCTCCGGATTTTTATATTTTACTGCCTCTATAAACCTGTCGCTCTCAGTTAGATCAAAAGAGCAGTCTGGGTGTATGATAGCAAAATAGTAATTGCCAATACGTTCTGCATTCTGCTTTTTCAGGGTTCTTACCGCCATTTTAACAGCCTTTGGTGTCAGCTTCATATCCTTTGTGATGGCAGCCCTTGACTTAACCTGCCCCTCTGCATACTGTACATTGGTTCCTGCATTCATAACCTCTCTGGAGATCGTATCCAGCGTTCTTCCTGCCTGTGATCCGATCAGAGTAGTCGCTTCAACAATATTGTTATCAATCGCCGTCAAAATCAGAAGATCAGAAAGCTCAATAAATCCACCATACTGCTTCACCGTAGCTTCGATCTTGGTTACATTCATAGTCTGGCCCTTGGGGGTAACGCCCTCCGTCAGAGGTGTCAGCATTTTTTCAAGCTGGTCATACCTTCGAAATTCTATCGTTTTTCCGCCATTTTTAGGAATATCCCTCTGCTGCGCCCATTGGTCATGAACCAGCTTCGGCTCTGCATTCTCAATCAGATTCCGGTCATAATACGTTTTCATTTCAACACTCATACCGTCCGCTGTTGTCACGTTAGCAGGGCCTTCAAACAATCTCAAATTAAGAATTATCTTCTTTTTCATTCCAATCTCCTTTAAATTATAATCTTTTCCCCTCTGGCAGCCCGCTCCATAATCTTGTGGAACTCTTCCGGCGAAAGATCCCATGCGCTTACTTTCGTTCCGTTTGCGCTTCCTGCCCCTATGCCGTTTTCCGTTGGTCTTCCACTTCCTGATCGAATAGAATCAGCTACCTTTTTCTTGGTGTCTTTTTCCGTCTTTACCATCAGGCCGTGTGTAAGTTCGTCAAAATGGACTGCCTTATAGGCTGTTTCTACACTCATTCCAGCACCTAAGGCTCTTTGGAAATCCGGATTCTGACATTCTGTTTTCATGTCAAAATTGGGGAAACGCTGCTTACAGAGTTCAGCTTCTTTATCCCACCTTGCATATGTATCATCTCTCTGTCGGATCTGCTGCGCCCGGTTAACCGTGTCAATCAGCTGCTGATTATCCGCTTCAAGCTTTCTCATATGCTTCAACTGATCCACAGTCATATTTTCCTTAAGTGCCTGCTCCTCCCAAAATGAATTATCCTGGTCAATAGCCTCCATTACATTAGGGACTGTAGGCTCCTGAAGCCCATAGCGTAATCCAAGCATTGACATTAACGGCGTATAAGCGTCCAACTGTTCCTGAAGCTTTTTTTCATCCTTAAACCTTCGATTGATGTGCTCACGTACATCATTTCCATACAAGTCCTTATACTCTTCCTTGAAGCGCTCATAGGCCGCCTGGCGCTCTTCCGGTGTGTGCTCCGGTATCTTCTCACCTTCCACAGTGCCTCCAGTGGTGTTCTGGACATTTTCTCCCATTTGTTCCGCTGCTGGTGCCGGTGATCCGCTGCCTGCTGCCGATGCTCCTCCTTCACCTTCAAATAACCTTAAATTCATCTTGATCTTTCGCATTTCCACTCCTTTTCTGCGGTCTTTCCCGCGTGTCTCTATTCTGCGGTCTCTCCCGCGTGCCTCTGCTGTATATGCTATCACAGTCCTTTTTCTGTCTCTACCACCCCATTTTCCAACTCCAGCTTAACAAAATCAGGGTACGAATCTCTTAATAATTCAAACCCGGTCTGTATGGTATAAACAATATGGCCCAACCGTTCCTGAGCTTTTTTCTTTGCCAAAACTCGAATATCAATAAAACCTGATTTTATTTGCATTTCTCGGATGACAATTGCCTTTTCTTCACTCAGTTCAAGCATACACTGTGCTGCCGTCTCCCCCAAAGTAGATACGGCAGCACACACAATGTCATGCCCTTCTGGCAGATCATTAGCCTGTCCATACCCTGCATGGCCCTCTGCTACCAATCGGAAATACCCTGGAACATTTATGATTGATATATTTGTCACTATTTCACCTCCGTAGCCTCTGCCACCTGTTGTCTTGCTTTACTGGCCTGACTGTTTCCCATCGTTATGGGCTGTCCCAGACTATTGGTCTTTATATTCTGGCTGTTCACATCAATTCCTGTCATTGCCAGCTCATTATCTCCGATCAAGCTTCCCACTGCCTCTATCAGATCCGGGCGGTTCGTCATTTCCGCCACCATAGGGGCAAGTTCTACAAGGATCTGCTGCAGTTGCTGTAGTTTCTGGTACATCGTACCGTTTTCCGTAATTTTCCTGATTACCTCATCCCTCCGGTCGAAATCCATCATGGACACAACCGCAAGAGCCTGATCCGCAATCTGAGGATTAAATAATCCCATTCCAAACAGTTCCTTTGCCAATTCATTATTGGCAAGCCTGCTGTACGGGCTTGCTTTCTGTGCTGATATTTTAATGTCAAATACCGGCTTTCTAAGTAATATCCCCTGGTCGAACATCTGTATTTCCTGCTGTTTGATTTGACTGTTGTCCAGCATGACATATTCAGCTGCCCCATTGGGTTTTGTTATTCGATAGCATCTTGGTAGATCGTAAAACTGCCGGATCAATTCTATGATTAAAAATACAACCTTGCTGTGTGCTCCATACGTTGCCTTAATCATATCCCGGCTTAATTTGCTCCCTGCTTCCTGAAGAGCGGCAATTGCAGATGCAGCTGTTACACCGGAAGAGGTCGACCCCTGCGAAAAATCTCGGTTCCCACTGGTTTCCTTCAGTTCATCCACTTTTATGCTCCGCATATTTATGACATAATCGGATAACTGTGGCGGTTTAATCTGCTGGATTCTGCTCTCGTCTATCGTTCCTGATACTTTCACAATATCCTTTGATAGATCTGCAAAGTCTTCCTCATTAACGTTTGCACCTTCTGAGACAAAATAGCGCGGTTTATTTAATGCAGTGCTTTTTATTATCAGCGAATCCAACTTATCAATATATTCCTGAGGATTAACCATAACATCCAAGTACCCGAATCCAGCCGGAGAAGCTTTTTCCGGAAACATTACATCAAAAACAAACGGATATTGTCCGTGATCATACCATCCACGTTCTTTCATTTCGGGATCGTCCTCGGATGCATACAGCACCGCCCCCGGAATAAATTTGCAATAATGCAGTATTGTGCGTACTCCGCCATTTTCCAGTTTTATACGCCGCTTATAATACCAGTCAATTACCTGTACTTTATCTGATGTATCAATAGCATCATCGTAGATATATTCAGACTTAATCAACTCGCCTGTAGCTACCGCCTTATCAATCAATACCGGCCAGCTTTCTTTCAGTTCATCCAGATCCACCAGCTCTGTAGTAAATATATCCTTTGACTTCTGTATGTCCCTGATTCCCGGCTCCCAAAAGATATTCATGATATCCTGGCATTTAATATCAATATCCCCTAATCCATTTTCCTTTTCTGTGTTCCAGAAAACTCCATATATGGCTGTTCCGGTTTTAGGCTTGTCCCATGAGCAATTATCATATACCTCTTCAAAATGATTCTGCTCTAATATAACCGGTACCACCTCTGACAGTATTTTTGCTGTTTCTTCGTCTGATTCTTCCCGTGGTAAGATCGCCGGACATGGGAAATTATCCTGAAAATCAGCGTGTTTATTTGCCAGGCTGTTAAAAAGCCATGCGCTCACAGGGGTCGGGTCATTCTCATTCCTGCTTTCACTTCCAAACCTCTGCCAGTGGTTATTTTTCCACCATTCCTCAGCGTTTACAATTCGCGTTTCCAATGCTTTCTTTCCCATTTTGTATTTTTGCAGACGCGCATAAGCCTCATCTATCTGTTTTTTTCCTACTATTGGCTGTCTTTCATTATTTTCCATAAAAATCTCCTAAATCCTGATAAAACGGTATGTTTTTTCCCTCTCCTCTTTGTACAGATCCAGTGGATCATCTAACGGAGGAAGCTTCTTGACATTCTCCCGTCTTGCAATCTGGTACTGCATCAGGAAATAACGGCACTCATCATAGATATGGTCCTCCTGAGTGGTGTCAATATCCTCCACATTCTTCTCATCATACACAAGCTGAGGAATGGTTCGTATAAATCCTTTGCAAGTGTTAAATACATAAAATAGCGGATGGCCGTCCGCATTAAATGCCATTCTGTAGTGATACTGCATTTTTCCGGCAATTCGGTGATTATCCCCGGGATTCCAATACACGCCCTCACGGGCCATAATATCCGCTATTGAATCCCCACGGCTTCGATCAAATATAGACGGATCTGCTATACCGCTGATCTTCCTTCCCCTTAAATTCTCGTCTGTCTTTTCTACTTCCCGAATCATGCGCGCCTGCTGGGCTGGATCTACCTCCAGCCCTACATTTGCCTGTCCTTCCTTGCAACCATATAATTCCCTTATCCGGTATACACAGCCGCTATAGTCCACAGCATACCATCCAACAGAAAACGGTTTTGCATAGCCGAAATCATAGCTCCTGCCAATAATCCAATCATCAGGGATTCGAAACGGTTCGATAACATGGGTCCATTCTCGTGTCTGATAGTTATCCGGATCATTTTTCCACTCTGAGAATACCTGACCAGAAAAGGAATCCCAATCCCCATATAGCAGTGCATTCCGCTCCGCTTCCGGCATCATAGCCAATGATGCTATATATTCCGGGTTATTATCCATCAGAGCTTGATTGTCAAAAACAGAACTAGGGATAAAAATTCGGTCCCGAGTGCGTATGATTTTCTTTCCGCTTGGAAGAGTGATAGTAACATCCTGTATTATTCTGGTTTCCGGTTTTGCGGCAGTCACAAATCTGGCCTTGACCCATGGGTGTCCTGGTCCTCCTGGGTTGGCTGTAGCACGGATATAAGTACGTAGGCCCGGAGCAGAAGAACGTACACGGGAAAACAGATACATATACTCCTCTTCTGCAAAATGTGTAAGTTCATCGAATCCCACAAAGTCAAAATGGCGGCCCTGGTATTTAAGTTTGTCTTTGGTATGCTGCATTTGACCAAAATAAATGATTGCTCCTGACGGGAATTTCCAAGAATGTTTACTTTCATTGTACTTTGCCCGTGGGAATGCACTCCCATATAATTCGTGGCTACGGCTGATCAGATCCGCAAGTTCCGGGTAAGTTTTACGGAATATGATAGCTCGATACTGCGGAATATCTACCTGCCTTAATGCCTCTGCCACCAAATAATCACTTTTCCCTCCGCCTGCTGCTCCTCCATACAGTGCTTCAAATTCCGTGTGTGACATCATAAGGACCTGGCGCGGCTGTGGTTTCCAGATAATTCTCTGATTCTTATTCATCCCTTACCTCATTGCTCATTTTCTCAACTTGTGCTGGGGTGAGTATCAGTACACCAGATCCCTCTTCATCTACGGAATTCTCCAGAATTTTTTCCTTCCAGATCTCAGGCTTGCGGTTCTTAAGCCAGAAAATAATGGCCTTTATATCTGGTTCAACATAATGGCGTTCCTCTGCAGTCTGTAACTCCTCCTTCTCTGAAATCCTTTTTCCTGTATCTGGATCATATTCCACATTCTTAACCTTAAAAGTTTTCTGCTCCATCACATAAAATCCTAGTGCTTTCTTGTATAAACTGTCCTCTACCAGACGGTCAGCAAAGTCCTTTCCCACAGCAAGTGCCTTGCCTATCTGAGGATATTTCTTTTTCCATTCCGCCAAGGTCGATCGGCTAATCCCTATCTGGTGAGATATTTCTTCATCTGTCATTCCCGCTCTTGCCCAAGCAGACAATATCCTCTGATTATCTTCATTTTCAGACCATTCCCTCCATCTTTGTCTTCCACTTGCACCTTTCACCTTCTTTACTGCCATTTAATCACCTCAATGAATATTTTATCTTCTTTGTATCCCGCTCTCTACCACCCCATATTTGTCTGATTTTTCGCATCAAAAAAAGCCCCTTTTCAGGAGCTCTTACTAATTTACCGCGCGCGCGTGCGCGTGCGTGGTTACAGTCCGACTTGTCTGATCTCATTTCAAAAAACTATCAAAATAGCCTTTTTCAATCATATCCACAGACCCATCTTCCACCTGTCGGCATTTATATTCTACCTGTTTTCCCTTCTCAAGCTCTTCTGCGCTTATGTGCACCACTGGTCCTATCTTCCGCGCAAGCGCTGATACCCATATCATAGATCCCTGCGCTATCAGGTCAGTGTGCACAATGCGTTTCTGCATATCCATCATACGTCTTTTGGCATCCCTCTCTCTCCTCTCCGCATCTCTTACTCTTTCAATTAAACTTTTTTGTTTTTTCATTTTTTCTCTTTCTCCAATTCTGTTTTGTAAATTGCTTTGAAGTATGGACATGATTCATACAAATCTTCGCAAAATATTTCTGCATAATCATTTTTTTCTTTATGGCACTTAAAAACAATCTGATTTCTGATATCAAACCCCACATTATTTTCTACTTTTTGGCAGGTAATTGTTGGCTGTTTTTTTGTGTCGCTAGATCTCGTCTCATAGTATGGGCATTTCACTTTAACCATATAATTCATAGCTTTTTCCTACCTCCCGTTTCTTGATATGTTTTTTTGCACTCTTATTAGCGGCCTTTTTAGGGCCGCTGCCATGCTTAATAAGCCGTGCATATATATAAAACAATGCCAGCTCCTTGTTATATTTAATTTCTGCATCCAGAAATGTATAACCCGGATATGCTTTTTCCATCTCCTCCTTCATTGTTTCATGGGACTGCACCATGATATTCACTCGTCTTTTCCGAAACTTGCTGTAACTGCGTGTAGGCTCAGGCGGCTTTTTCAAATTTTTGGAAGCGCACCACCTCTTAGTCCCGCGTGGATTCTGGGTAATGTATGTAGCAAGGCCGGTAATCAGGAAGTTTTCATCCGGCTTAATGCGGCGTGTATTCTTCCGGTCGCATTTCTCCCACATATCTTCCAGCTCATCCCGATCCATGCCTTCTCCTGTCAGCAGGATGTGGAAATGAGGGCGCACCTTTCCATCAAATGCCAGAATATAGATATACTTAATATTCCCCATCCCCCTTTTCTTTCTCCAGTAATTGACCCGCCGTATAAAATTCCTTATATCCTTCTGTGCTGCCTTGATATCTGCGGGTATGTGCTCCTCATTCCATCCAAACGTAGCCCATATATCGCCCTCCCCGAAGTTAATACACGCCAGCCGGATGCAGTATCTCCGGGAGTTCTTATCATTCAGATTCTTTTGTGACGGCTTGGTTTCCCGTCTTTTCACAGTTACCGGCATATCTGACTTTCTGAAAAATGACGGATACACCTGGGATTCCAGAAGTTCATTTCCGCTGATTATGTTCTTTGCTCTGTTGGTAGTAGTCCGATACAGACAGCTTAATCCCTGCTGGGACACCAGCTTTTCTATCTCCCATTCCTGAAGCTTATCTGCCTGCTCATCATATGCCTGTTCCAGATCATAATCATCATAGTGTCTCATCTGTTTACCCCTTAGTATCTAATGATTTATTTTATCGTCCATTTGCTAATACCCATTACAAGGACGGATAAGAGGACTTGTCCCCGGTTCTTTTTTAGCGGGACCCGTCTGGATCCCGCTATATAATAATGAAGTTATGCTGCACGTTTTCTTACCATCCTAAGAGTATCAGGTGTTGACTGAGCATAATACTGGCTTGTCACCCTTGAATCAGCATGGCCCATTACTTCCTGTATTGTGCCAATATCCACACCCTTATTTTTCAGATCCATTCCCAATGTTTTACGCATTTTATGGGGATAGCATCTGTTAGTGACCCCCACTCTGGCAGCCACCGCTTTCATAATTGACCTTACGGAGCTTGTACTGATGGAATGATACGGTTTTCTTTCAGTAGCAAACATATGTTCCGTATTGTCAATCCGAGATTCCCAGTATTTCCGGTAATGATAAAGAGCATCTGCATCCAGATATATTGTGCGGTATTTATTTCCTTTTTCCCCCAGAATCAGGATATCCCCAGTTTCCCAATCAAGCTGATCTATGGTTATCTGGACGATTTCTCCTACCCTGGCACCAGTGCTGCGCAGCACCTCAATCAGAGCTCTTTCCCGCAGTGTCTGGCAGCCATCTTTCAATCGAGCCATTTCCTCCGCAGAAAAAAAATCTATTGGTTTCCTTTGCACTTTTAACGGCTCAATGGCTTCCACTGGATTCACGGCAATCATCTTTTCTTTCCGCATCCAAGTGAAGAAGGCTGAAAGAAAGCGCCTTTCATTATTGATCGTCTGCGGCAGGTTCCTTTTTCCGGTATCTTTTTCATTCCTATGCTCATACCAATCAAGGTAATAGAATATGTCCTGCTCATCCATCTGTGTCAATGGCTTATATAATAAGGTAATCAGACGTTTAACCGCACTCATATAGCCATATTTTGTTCCTTCACTCAGCTTTTTCTTTTTATATAGGAAGAGTTTGATTATGTATTCGTTCTGCTGATCAATACTGTCCTTCATTTCCATCGGTAATGTATTCATTTTTTCAATGGATACATTTACCAGTTCTTCTATCATAACCTTCTCCAAAATCTGTAAGGCCTCTGTGCCGATATGCATTGTCATGGCAACGATTACATCATTGATAACCTGGCTTTTTATATTATCGTTCATAATATCCTCCTTCTGCCTTGCTTAAGAAGGGTATATATGGTATACTTATCTTAAGCAGAACGGCGGATCACAGGACCTTGGGCGGTTGGTGATCTGCCTCTTTTTATCGTAGATGAGTTGTTAATGCTTCCTATCTCCATTGGTATCCTCTCCTTCACCAGTCATTTCAATAATTATTTGTTTTTCTTATCTATCAGACTTACAATATGTTAGTACAAAAATAAATCGTCTCTCATATACCTTCCTTTTGAACTGTTCTTAAAATCCTTTGTCTCACCTGATCCCACTCATCCGCCCAGGTCTCCATGTCCACCCGGTCGATCAGGTACCTCCCCTGATATAACGTTCCCATATCACTGTACTTATCAACCTGATATCTGAATTTCCAACCGAACCTCTTCCGAATCTCCTCCCCGCTGTATCGGCCTACAAGTTTTCCGTTATCGTACAGATCATAATATATTGGCCCCGGCATGATATCACCTCCAGAGCAGCAGGAGCACCACCAATAACACCCCTGCCCAAAACAGATCATTCCAACCTCTATTTCCTGATATTAAATTTGACAACGCTATAATAACCCACTCGATTATTACTACCACTTTTGTTGTTTTCATTCTACCTCCTGTATCTCTCATCCGGGCATAATGACGTATATGCATAGGCCGGCATCCGGGCTGACCACTCATCCAGCCTCGGCCCCCGGATCGCCTCTGCGTCACTGGCCGCTACTGCCCGCTCTCTCCGCAGCCGGTTCGCCTTCCTTTGGGCCTCCGTTTTTACAATCCCCATTATGTATCCCTTCTTTCTGGCCCCGCAGCAGGGCTATGGCGTATTCCAGGTATGGATTTTTCTTCTGCCACATTGTTTCCTCCTGGGCTATATGTCAGTTTTCTTCATTAAGCCATTCTCGTATAAAATCCCGGCCAGCATCATGCATACACGTTCCAAGGCAGCCATTCCCAAAATCAGGACATTTTTCCGCACAATCGAATGGAATTCCATGAAGTAATTCCGTTAGTTCTTCTTCACTCATACTTCTTATGCGATCTATATTTTTCATCTTACGCCTCCATCAAATCTTAATTTTCAGTTTACCAAATCAGTTTCTGGCCACATCTATTACAATAATTCTGTGATCCCGAAACAACTCCAAGGCACTCTGGACAGTAATGTACCTTTGTTCCCGCTTTAAATACTACGAT
>OAWV01000148.1_pt1 | contig 66199 bp, 74 predicted proteins | sample 1495551 | NCBI WGS metagenome assembly OAWV01 (sample SAMEA2580245, study PRJEB22360) | human gut metagenome | biome: human gut; feature: human-associated habitat; material: faeces | place: Denmark | collected 2008/2010 | reverse complement strand
CGGTTCACGCAGTGATAATTTCACCCCCGCGAGCTGCGCATCTTTGCACAAAGTGCATTTTTTTGAATTATAGGATTCCAAAGGAATTTCCTATAATTTAAAAAGAATCCTGCAGATGCAGGATTCTCCTTTTAAACTGTCTGAGCACTATAACCTGGAAGTTCTCCTTCTGCCACCAGTCCTTTTCCGATGCTCTCTGTTCGGATTGCCACATAAAATTCTGCAAATGTCGCATCCAAATACGGATTTACATAAAAGATACCAACCAGTCCGCAAGTCAATGCCGATAATAAGAACCAGCCAAAGAAAGACAGTTCCAACACAAACGCTTCCATCTTGTGCCCGTCCATCATCTGCTGACTCAGCTCCAGCGCACGTTTTCTGTCCATATGTGGATTCTCTGACAAAATATATGGAACAAGTCTGTAACTGTAGCTTTTAATGATTCCAGGTACGATCAAAAGCAGTGTCCACAATAAAATAAACAAATCCCGGAAAAACATTGTCTTGACCACATTTCCATATCTTCCATTCTGGAATCCATAAAACACCTTTGAAGCACTTGTCTGATGTTCTCTGTTCTCCATAAAATATCTGCATCCGCCTACCGATACCGCATTTCCGACAAAAATCGTATATAACGAAGCTAACAAAGCAATCACCAGCAAAATCGCGATTACTATCGAAGAAAAAATAACTCCCCCGAATATCGAATTGCTGCTGTTATAAGAATATGCGCTGTAACTGTCATACGCATATGGATTATTATGCTGTACCTCCAGCGTAGTCTGCACACCGCTTCCGGAACCGGCAAACATACTTCCACTCAAAACTCCTACCACCAGACTTGCAGCCACACACGTCCAGTAATTTCTCTTAAATGCCATCTTCGCATTCATCTTCAAATCATATCTTGTCCACATAACTGTCTTCCTTTCTGCTATCTTTTGTAATTTGCAAGATATTCCATCTCGATTGGATCTATCGGATCTATCGGATTCTCCAGCATACTCTTTCTCTTTCGTTTGCTTCTTTTAATCAGTCCACCTGTTTTGTTATAGATCCAAAACGAATACACCAGAATCTTATTTGCCTTTCCAAGCTTTTCCTTCGTCGTCTTATTATATAACATTCCGCCGACTTCCAAAGGCACCTTTTTTCGAATCAGGGAAATCAGCTCTGTCTCACAAGTCACCCTCTCCGGTAAATCTGTGTAAGCCATACTTACACAGTTCGGACGATGTGCGTCGCTTCCCCCGATTCCCACTTTTTGATACTTATAAGCCAGCTTTGCCGCCTTTTCATTGGACTCCATTGACTCACACGCATTGAATACTTCAATGAAATCAAATCGCTTTATGATTTCCGGATTTTTATAAAATCTCTTTGTGTTCGTAAAGCTCATATACTTTTCTCCGCACGGATGCGCCGGTCCAAGCACACCTCCATGCCGATGGACAAAGTCAATCAGCACAGAGACCGGAAGTCCTTTTAGTTCCAGAAGCCTCATCTTTACCCCTTCCGGCATAATGACAATAATATGCCCTGCATCACAGGTATCATATTCAATTCCTTTCAGGACGACAAAATCCTCATGGCTTTTTCCTTTCATCTTGTTTTTCCAATACCTGTATCCTTTGTACGTGTCGTGATCAGTAATCAGCATCCCTTCAAAGCCATTTGCTTTTAGAATCGTAATATATTCATCTAAACTTACCTTGCTATCCGGGGATCCTTCTTTTACATGACAATGCATATCTATCTTCATAAAATAAGCCCCCTTTTCTTTTTATATACCCATTATACATCTTCACTTCCGAAGTCGCAATGACATAAAATCGGAAGTTTTACAATAAATTTTGTATCTTCTTTATTGCTAACTGCCCAAATCTCCCCACCATGCAGCGTGACAATCTCTTTTGCGATCGCAAGACCAAGTCCGGCATTTCCGGTATCTGTAGATCTTGCACTGTCCGAACGATAAAATTTCTCAAAAATATGTTCCAACTGATGTTTTGGTATCTCTGCTCCCCTGTTCACAAAGGTGACCACAACATTCTCCACACCTTTCGCCGCCTGCACTGTAATCTCACTTCCCGCATCTCCGTAAGCGATTGCATTTTTTAAAATATTTCCAAACACACGCGCCAATTTGTCTGCCTCTCCGTATATCAAAATCTTCTCGTCAATCTCCATCTTCATGCTCTGTCCTTTTTGTTCCAACATCGGATAAAATTCATCTGCCATCTGATACAACATGAAAGTCAGATTCACCTGCTCCTTCTTTAAGGCAACTGTCTGCATATTTAATTTTGAAATATCAAACAACTCATTGATTAGTTTTTCCAATCGCTTTGCTTTATCATACGTGATCCGCAAATATTTTTCCTGCTGTGTCCTTTCCATCTGTTTCATGTCATTTAGAAGTTCCAGATAGCCGACTATGGAAGTCAGCGGTGTACGGATATCATGCGCAAGATAACCGACCAGATCATTCTTTCTCTGCTCTGTGCGGATTGCATCTTTGGTTCGCTGTTCCAGCGTGATCTTCAGCCGGTTCATTTTCTTCTCAATAAATTCCAGTTCCGGCTCCAATTGTATCTTGTCGTTTTCTTCCTCCAGAAGCTGATTGATGCCGGCTCCAATCTCATCAAAATATTTTATAATTTTCTTTAACGAAAAAGAATATGCGGTTAAAAAAAACAGGATTGTTCCGACTATGCAGACAATCTCTTTCTGCCTTTCCTCCTTAAGTACTCCATCAGATATAATAAACAGACTGACTGCCCATATTATGGTGAGAACTCCGGGAAAAAATGCTGTCTTCCACAATATTTTTTTCTTAAATACCCGAACATCATCCTTCAATTTTGTATCCCACTCCCCACACAGTCTTGATATATTTTGGATTCTCCGCCGAATCATTCATCTTATCCCGCAAATGTCTGATGTGAACCATAATTGTATTCGTACTGTTCACAAAATACTTTTCTCCCCACACTTCCTCAAACAATTTTTCAGAATCCACAACTTTACCACGATTCTTACATAATACCCACAAAATCGAAAATTCTGTCGGGGTCAAAGACAATGGTTCGTCATTGATCGTGCATTCATGGTTCTCTTTGTCTACAACCAGACCGCCGATGATGATCACATTTTCATTCATCTTTACATCCTGCTGATTATACTTCGTCACTCTGCGAAGCTGTGCTTTGACTCTTGCAACAAGCTCCAGCATCTGGAATGGCTTTGTGATATAATCATCTGCCCCTATCGTAAGTCCGGTAATCTTATCAATGTTCTCGTCTCTTGCAGTCAGCATAATCACCGGAAAGTGATGATTCTCACGAATCTTCTGACAGATATCAAATCCATCGATATCCGGAAGCATCACATCTAAAATTGCAAGGTCAATATCCTCTTTCTCTACACACTTTAACGCATCTTTTCCGTTATAACATTTCAGCACATTGTAATTTTCGCTTTTTAAATATACTTCTACTAAATCTGCAATCGCCTCTTCATCATCTACTACAAGAATGTTTATCGCCATATATTTTCCTCTTTTCTTAACGGTTTAAAAGTATTATAGCAAACTCTTGTGTACAAAATATATATTTTTTCTTAAATAAACCATCTTTCTTATCCAAATTAAAAAGAAGACCAGCGATTACCAGCTGATCTTCCTAAAATCCTGCTCAAAAAATCTTATTCTTTTCCATCAAAGCAATATGTACAGAGTTTACATGGTTCCAATCCGATAGACGCAATCAAATCATCCAGTCTGTGGTATCTCAATGTCGTAAAGTTCTGTTGCTTGCGCACTCCTTCCAGCATTGCTGCATAGCGGTCACTGTTTGGATCTGCATACTCACCAAGTACCTTTTCTGCATTCTCTCCCTCACGTTCCAAAATAATTCTGCGGGTAATCAGATCCAGTTCTGATTTTGAACGTGAGAAATTCAAATATTTACATCCATAAAGCAACGGCGGACACGCCGGTCTTACATGAACTTCTTTCGCGCCACTGTTATATAAAAATTCCGTCGTCTCACGAAGCTGTGTTCCTCGCACGATTGAATCGTCGATCAAAAGCAGTCTCTTGTCTTCAATTAAAGACGGTACCGGGATCAGTTTCATTCTCGCTACTTTTTCTCTCTGTGCCTGATTTGTAGGCATAAATGATCTGGACCAGGTAGGTGTATATTTGATAAATGGTCTCGCATAACGATAGCCCGATTCGTTCGCATATCCAATCGCATGTGCAATACCGGAATCCGGAACACCTGCTACCACATCCGGCTCGATGGTTCCTTTGTCACGTTTTGCCAGCATACTGCCGCATTTATAACGCATCTCTTCCACATTCACTCCCTCGTAAGAAGAAGTCGGGTATCCATAGTACACCCAGAGGAACGAACAGATCTTCATATCTTTTTTTGCCTCTGAAACGACTTCCACACTCTCTGGTGTAATGTAGACAATCTCCGCCGGTCCAAGTTCTTTATAATCAGAGTATCCCATACTCATGTATGCAAAACTTTCAAATGAAACACAATATGCATCTTCTTTTTTGCCAACCATCAGCGGAGTACGTCCATAACGGTCTCTCGCTGCATAGATTCCCTCGTTTGTCATGATCAGCATTGTCATGGAGCCATCAATGATCTCCTGCACATATCGGATTCCTTCCACGATCGTCTCTTTTTTGCAGATCAACGATGCTACCAGTTCAGTTGCATTGATCTGCCCGCCGCTCATCTCCTGAAAATGTGTATGCCCATTCTCATAGACAATATTCAAAAGTGCATCCAGATTGTTGATCTTTCCAACTGTTGTGATTGCAAAACTTCCCAGATGCGACTGAATCAAAAGCGGCTGTGGTTCAAAATCAGAAATACAGCCGATTCCGATATTTCCTTTCATCTCCTCGACATCCCGCTCAAACTTTGTACGAAACGGAGAGTTCTCAATATTATGAATCGCACGGTGAAAACCGCCTTTTCCAAATGTTGCCATTCCACCGCGTCTTGTCCCCAGATGTGAATGATAATCTACGCCATAAAATAAATCTAATATGCAGTCTGTCTTTGCAGCAACGCCAAAAAATCCACCCATGTATTTTCTCCTCTTTTCAATTATCTTATTAGCTCATTAACAGAATAAGTTTAGCACGAATCGCCCGCAAGTGCAAAGAAAGATAGTTAATTATTTTTAAAGAGGGTTTATAAGTCTCATTAATAATACTATTGTAACATGCAGAAAAATCACATATAATAAGAACATAGAAACAATGTATTTTTCTTTTCGAAAGCCGGGGAATCTCTATGAAACTAACACAGGATAACTGCTACAAACTAGCATTGGAAATTACAGGCTGTAACGGGATGGAATGGCCGTTTTTTTCTTCTAAGATTTTAGAATTCAACAATCTGGAACTGCTGCACGCTCTTGTGACATGCGCGACTCCATCTCAGCATCTGGCTTTATGGCATCATGAAAAGCGGAGCCAGGAATTTATTTTTAAAGTATCGATGATTGAATCCATTCTTTCTGTCTGCGACGGCTATCTAATCAAATCTCCTGAGACAGAATATTTAGATGCGAGCGAAAAAAGTGTTACCTCCTACTATCTGGGACTTATTTTTACAAAGCTTTTCAGCATGAAAGAATTTCAGACAGACTATTTTTTGAACACAACACTTTTTGAACAGGTCTACGGGAAAGAATCTTTTATCTGCAACGGGCGCAAAAAACCCTCCTTTGTCGGTCTGACACAAGCCGATGAAAAATGGAGTATCTGGGAGCCGACAGGAAAACGTGATTATGCTCCGAAGGCATTAAGCGATGCATTCAATCAAGTGCTCGGTATCAAAAGTGTAAATGGGCAGGCACTCGCATTTGCAATGGCATCTATGACCTATTTTGACACCAAACACAATGAGCTTCAGGGAATTCTCCGCAATGCACCGGAAGGTAAAAAAGCCGATGTCCACTTTGACAAAGAACAGTTTTTGACTCTCTACTACCGACATATCTGTGAATTGTTTGATGAATCTCTTCGTCGGAGGCCTTTTGACAGTGTCATTGATTATATTGACGGTTATCTGGAGATTGAGTTGGAACTTTTCGGACTCAACATAGATGAAGACGAAACAGACGAATATGCCAAAAAGCGCCGTGTGAAATTAGGTGTTCCGAAAAAAATTCTTGAATATTTTCAATATCACACACCAGCCGCCAAACAAGAAATCTTGTTATCCGACATTGTAGATGCCATTCCAGACAATGAGCCAGAACTTCAGGATTCCCATTTTTTCATGGGACGGGACAAAATATATTTTCGAATTGTATAGAAAATACATCATTTATTCGTAAAATTCAAAATTATTGGCAACAATTTTATTGACAGTATGCTATAATAGAAAAGAATAATGTATTATGTTGCCGTACAGTTTGTTAGGAGGGTATGATTATGGCTACAAAAAGACAAGTTAAAAAACAAGAAAGTAAATTAAATGCAATGAAAGCAAAAGCTGCTCCTGTAGTGGAAAAGGTTGCTGAGAAAGCTGCTCCTGTAGTGGAGAAAGTCGTAGAAAAGACTGCTCCTGCCGTAGAGAAGGTCGTAGAAAAGACTGCCCCTGCCGTAGAGAAGGTCGTAGAAAAGACTGCCCCTGCCGTAGAGAAAGCTGCAGAAAAAGTTGTGGAAGAGACAAAAGAAGCTGCAAAAAAAGTAAGAAAAGCAGCTCCAAAAAAAGAGATGAAGACGACTTTGATCGTAGAGCACCAAGGAAAGCAAGTGGAAGACAAAGACATGATTGCAGCAGTGAAAAAGGCATGGACGAAATCAGGTAGAAAAATTGGCGACATCAAGACTATGACATTATATGTAAAACCTGAAGAAGCCGCTGTATATTATGTAATCAACACAACCGAGACCGGAAGTGTAGCATTTTAATCATTACTGGAATAACAATACTTGATATATATGATTGTAAGAATAGGATAGAAGTTTTTACTTCTGTCCTTTTTTCTTCCTCCGGAATAGAGACAGCCTCTTTTTTATATACTAAACTAAATCCTATTTTTGAGGTTCTTATGAAGCCATTCTCACACAAAAAAATAATCGGTACTTCTCTTTTATTTATCGCCGCATTCCTCGTCGGTCACTTTTTTGCCCGGACAGTGGAACATTTTCAGACAAAGTCGGTCACCACATCTGCCACCGGCAATTGGGGGCTGAGTTTTCAGGAGGACGGAAAACCTCCCGTTGCAAATGCGACCTACGAAGACTTAAAGCAATATGATGCTTACTACGCCGAAAATACCGACCAAAAGGTAATCTATCTTACGTTCGATGCCGGCTTTGAAAATGGTAACACGCCAGCCATCTTAGATGCACTGAAAAAACACAATGTTCCGGCTACATTTTTTGTCGTCGGGAATTTCCTCTCCGACAACCCCGATCTGATCAAGCGTATGGTCGAGGAAGGTCATATCGTAGGAAATCATACTTATACGCACCCGGACATGTCCAAAATTTCCACGATGGAAAGCTTTTCAAAGGAAATTCAGGATGTCGAAAAACTCTATCAGGAAATCACCGGAAAAGAAATGATAAAATTTTATCGCCCTCCGCAAGGAAAATACAGTGAAGAAAACTTAAAAATGGCAAAAGAACTCGGCTATAAGACGTTTTTCTGGAGTCTTGCCTATGTTGACTGGTATCAGGATAAACAACCGACAAAAGAAGAGGCATTTGACAAACTACTTGGAAGAATACATCCCGGCGCTGTCGTTCTGCTGCATAACACTTCTTCCACAAACGGACAAATCTTAGATGAGTTGCTGACAAAATGGGAAGAAATGGGATATACCTTCAAATCTCTGGACCAGATGCCATAAAGCCAAAAAGATGGGTGAACATTACTTTCGTTCCCCATCCTTTCTCCATTTTACCACACTCGCTTCTAAATAGCACTTTTCTTATCCAAGTGCAACATCCAATATCATCATCACAAGGAAACCGACAACAAATCCGAGTGTGCCCATCTTCCCGTTTTCTCCCATATGAGCCTGTGGAATCAGTTCTTCCACAACGACATAGATCATTGTTCCAGCAGCAAACGCAAGTAATATTGCAATCGATGCATTCGCAAATCTCGCAAATACTGCTGCAAGCACACCAAAAAGAGGTTCTACAACCGCTGTCATACTCGCAATGACAAATGCTCTTTTTTTACTTACCCCTTCTTTCACAAGCGGCAATGCAACTGCCGTCCCTTCTGGGAAATTCTGAATTCCAATTCCGATCGCCAGTGCAACCGCACCTGACAACAACGCCGTATCTTGCATATTTTGTCCCGCCAGTGCAAATGCAAGCCCGACTGACATTCCTTCCGGAATATTGTGAGTTGTAATTGCTATGATCAGCATTGCCGTACTTTTTCCCAATGTAAGCTGTGTACTTTTTTCTCTCTCATACCATGCTTTCATCAGCCCGTCTGCCACAAGCAATGTGATGACTCCCAACAAAAAACCACCGGTCATGACAAGCCATCCAACCTGCCCGTTTGCCTCTGCAAAATCAATCCCCGGAAGCAGCAGCGACCACACGGACGCAGCTATCATAACTCCCCCGGCAAATCCTAAAAATCCACACTGCAGATTTCCGCTGACTTCCCGTCTGACAAAGAAAATCCCCGCAGCTCCTAAAGCTGTTATGAGAAAGGTTCCAAGTGTTCCAAATAGTGCCATTAAAATTCCATTCATATACGATCACCTCTGCTGATACTATATGAAAAAAACAGCTTTCCGTGAAAGAAAGCTGTCTCCTTAATTATTCTGTGTATGGCTCTTCTTCATTCTGTTTGACAGTTACTCCGACATCCTGAAAATCTACTTTTGCCCATACGTCTTTATTCACTTTTATCTTAGTGTCTTTTTTCCAGCCATCATAAACCTCATTGAACTTTTCACTTTTCCGAGAATTTACGATTGTCTCCTTTTTCGCATCTGTCGCATCTCTGTCGAGCAGACTTGTCACTTTTGCGACGTAGAGTCCATTCTCTGTCTCTATGACATCTGTAAATCCGCCCACTCCCAAAGAATCTGCTGCTGCGATCAACTCCGCAGCCGGCGATGTACTCTCTGAATCAAAGGTAGCTGTCTGCGCTTCCTTGCCTTGTTCTGTCGCATAAGCCGCAAAATCTTCCGCCGCTTTTGCACCTTCCAGGAAAGCTGCTGCCGTCTCTTTCAGTGCTGCCTTTTCCTCATCTGTCAAAGTCTTAGAATTCCCTTCTTCATCAGTTGTCGTATATGGAAAACTTACATACTGCATACTCTTTTGCGCAGCCTCTTCATCCGAAACTTCTGTGCTTACATCCTTTGTCACCGCATCCGTCATCTTCTTCTGAATCGTAAGCAGAGTCAGCACTCTTTCCACATACTCCGTCTCTCCGGATACCAATTCTTTGGCTTCCAGCTCATTGCCCTCATCGAATTTTTTTGCCGCTTCCTGAATCGCACTCTTTTCTTCATCTGTCAACGCAACCTCGTATTCAGCCATGTGGTCTTCCAGAATATACATCTGTTGGAGCGCATCCATCACACTGTCTTTTACATTGTCCTCATAAGTCTTTCCCGCACTTATTTCCTGCGTCCACATGTTGTCTCCAAGCATAGAGCCTAAGTTTGTCTCAATCATTCCTTGCTGGTATCTCGCATAAAAATTTGCAACTCCTGCCGGTATCTTATCCCCTCCAACAGTTGCCACTGCATCTGCGTTTTCAAAGCTTGCACATCCTGTCATTGAGACTACTGCAAGAGATGCCGCTGTCGCAAATACGACTACTTTCTTTTTCAGATTCCTCATAACTGCCTCCTTTGTATTTCTAATTCTTAATTATAGCGGTTTTTCCTTATTCTATCAATGTTTTTATATCATTTAACACTTTTTTCACAAGTTCCAGCACATCATCGTCTTTCTCTTTTTTATTTCTTGCTTTCTTTTCATAGACAAAATAAGGATTCGTATCAACCGTAAATTTGAGCGCCCCTTTGTATTGATCAAGCAGCATCGGAATCCGCTCTGCATGCACCTTCGCACGTTCATACATTGTAAACCGGAACTGTTCCCCTTTTTGCTCCACAGCAACTAAATATGCACTGTGTGCAAGTGATTTCAACAGCGCAATCTGCAAAAGCTGCTGAACTTTTCTCGGAATATCTCCATATCGGTCAATCAATTCTTCCAGCATATCATCCATCTCCGCCTCATTTTCAATACTTGCAATCCGCTTATAAATATCGAGTTTCTGGTATTCATTTGGAATATACGACGCCGGAATAAACGCATCTACATTCAAATCTACTGTTGTTGTATATGGCTCCTCCTCAATCTCACCCTTCAGCTGCTTAACTGCCTCATTGAGCATCTTACAATACAGGTCATACCCGACAGCCTCCATATGTCCGTGCTGTTCTGCCCCCAGAAGATTCCCTGCTCCGCGGATTTCCAAATCCCGCATGGCGATTTTAAAACCAGAACCAAGATCTGTGAACTCACGGATTGCTGACAGGCGTTTCTCTGCCACTTCACGCAGGAGTTTATCTCTTTTGTATAACAAAAACGCATATGCCATTCGATTGGAACGTCCCACACGTCCTCTTAGCTGATACATTTGCGAAAGTCCGAGCTGGTCTGCATCGTGGATAATCATTGTATTTGCATTGGAAATATCAAGTCCCGTCTCTATGATCGTCGTCGACACAAGCACGTCGATTTCCCCATTGATAAAATCAAGCATAATGTTCTCAAGCTCCCGTTCTTTCATCTGCCCATGCGCAAATGCCACATTTGCCTCCGGCACAAGCTTTTGCACCTTGTCCGTAATCTCATCGATATCTTTCACTTTGTTATACACATAATACACTTGTCCCTGACGGGATAATTCTCTTTGTATCGCCTCGCGCACCATCTCATCATTGTATTCCATGACATACGTCTGAATCGGCATACGGTCAACCGGAGCCTCCTCAAGCACGCTCATATCACGTATTCCGATGAGGCTCATATGCAAGGTTCTCGGAATCGGTGTCGCTGTCAGCGTCAGCACATCAATATTCTCTTTTAATTTTTTAATCTGCTCCTTATGCTGCACTCCAAAACGCTGTTCTTCATCGATGATCAAAAGTCCCAAATCTTTAAACTCCAAATCTTTGCTCAGCACACGGTGCGTACCTACCACGATATCCACCAGACCGCGTTTTGTGTCCTCAATTGTCTTTTTCTGCTGCGCCGGAGTACGGAAACGGCACATCAGGTCGACTCGCACCGGAAACTCCTTCATGCGCTGCACAAACGTATTATAATGCTGCTGGGCAAGTATCGTCGTCGGAACAAGATACACCACCTGCTTATTCTCCTGCACCGCCTTAAATGCCGCGCGGATCGCAATCTCTGTCTTGCCGTATCCAACATCTCCACAGATCAGGCGATCCATGATCTTGGTGCTCTCCATATCTTTTTTCGTCGCCTCGATTGCAAGCAGCTGATCCTCCGTCTCCTCAAACGGAAACATCTCCTCAAATTCTCTCTGCCATACTGTATCCTCTCCATAGACAAATCCATGTTTTTCCTGTCTTGCCGCATACAGTTCGACAAGGTCCTTTGCAATCTCTTTTACTGCCCCGCGAACTCTTGTCTTCGTCTTCGTCCACTCTTGTCCACCAAGCCGATTAAGCTTTGGTTTCTTTGCATCTGCGCTTGCATACTTTTGGATCAGATCCAGCTGAGTTGCCGGAATATACAGATTCCCGCCCGCCGCATAAGCAATTTTCATATAGTCTTTGGAAACTTTATCCACCTCAATCTTTTCGATTCCCTGATAAATCCCCAATCCATGATTTTCATGTACTACATAATCTCCGACCTTCAGTTCTGAAAAGCTCTGTATTTTCTGTCCCTCATATACTTTACGCTTTCTCTTTTTCTTTTTTTGCCCAAAGATATCCGTTTCAGAAATGACGATGAATTTGATCATCGGATATTCATATCCTTCCGTCACATGCCCGTAAGTCACCATGATTTCTCCTGGATTAACCTCTCGTTCTACATCCTCACTGTAGAAACTGCTTAGATTATAATCTCTTAAATCTTCTGCCAAACGTTTTGCTCTTGTTCGGGAACCGGAAAGCAAGATCGCACGGTACCCTTTTCTCTTTAACTGCTTCAGATCCCGTGTCAGCATCTCAAAACTGTTATTATACGGGTTTACCCCTTTTGCCTGCAAATGATACAGTCCACGCGTCTTAAATTCTTTGCACTTCATCTCCAATGCCGACATCCCGATACTATAGTATTGATTCATCTTGTCGGCAATCTCTTTTGTGGAGAACAGTTTCATCTCCTCGTCCGAGACCGCATACCCACATTCCATACGGTTTGCCTGTGCCTGCACAAATTCTTCCTCCACAGACTCTCCCTTTTCAATCAGGCGCACCGGCTCATCCAAAAACAGCATACTTGTTTTCTTATCAAAATAATCTAAAAATGAAACACGTTTTGCCTGTTCTTCCGGAAAATCTGTTGCCGGATAGATACGAATCGATTCCAGATTCTCAATAGAGCGCTGGCTTTCCACATCAAATGTACGGATAGAATCAATTTCATCTCCCCACATCTCAATACGCACAGGTACTTCTTCCGTCAACGGATAAATATCTAAAATACCTCCCCGCACCGCAAACTGTCCGGGACCTTCGATCTGTTCTTCCCTCTCATATCCAAGAAGCACCATATCTTTTTTTAATTTCTCAAAGTCAAGCTCCTGTCCTGCCTCCAAAGAGATGACCCTCTTTTCCATCTCTTCCAGCGGAAGCAAAGAATCCATAAAGCCGTCAAAGCTTGTGATCACAGTGACTTGTTCCTGTTCAAGCAATGCCTGGTACACTTCCATTCTCTGTTTAATCAAAAACTTGCCACGAAGATCTGCCTGATAAAACAATAAGTCTTTTGCCGGATAGATCCATACATCAGAATCCAGAAAACGGTACTCTTCATAAATTTGTTTTGCCTTGAGCTCACTGGAAACAGCGATGATTTTTCGTTTAAAACCATCGCCCAGCGCATACATCAAATGTGTTTTCTGGGAAGTGACACAACCTGATATCTGTATCATTCCCTGCTTTTCCGTTCTTTTTTTCTGAATCTCTTCATACTCCGCCAATTCTTTCAGCGGTCCTGCAAAAAACTGCATGTTCTCCTCCTTCTATGCTTTTACTTTTTTGTTGAACACATTCATCGCAGCCTCAATCTCACCTTGCACAATCTGCTCTACTGCATCAGATGCATGTTCATATCCTTCTTCCATCAATTCTCTTTCCTGTTTAGAAAAATGACCGAGCACATAGTCTGCCAGATCGTAATTCTTCGGTTTTTCTCCTACTCCTACTTTAATTCTCGGAAATACCGTTGTGCCAAGATGAGCGATAATATTCTTGATTCCATTGTGACCGCCCGCACTTCCTTTTTTGCGGATGCGAAGTTGTCCTACATCCAGACTGATGTCATCATAAATGACAAGCAGCTCAGACTCCGGATCAATCTTGTAGTAATTTACAATTCCCCCAACGCTCTCTCCGCTCAAATTCATATAAGTCTGCGGTTTTACAAGAAGTACTTTCTGCCCCGCAATAATTCCTTTCCCGCAGAATGCCCGACACTTCCTTGCATCCACTGATATATTATATTTCTCCGCCAACACATCTATGACATCAAACCCGGCATTGTGTCTCGTTCCTTCATACTGAGCCGTCGGATTTCCTAACCCTACTATAACAAACATCATTTCACCTCTTCTTTTTACTGCTTTTCTTATTTTACAAGAACTATCCTCGTTTGTCACGCAAAAGCCATGAATAATTTTCCAAACTTCTTCATACATTATAAAAAGTAAACAATTATCGTTCGATAGATTAGGAGGCCTCTATGAGTTCCAAGACCAAAATCGTTGTCTTACACATGAAAGAAGTGATTTATACTGTAGTGTTCGTCGTGCTGGGAATTTTGCTGATCCTGCTGCTAACCTTTATGTTCCTCCCAAATGATGAAAAACATACATCCAAAAAACAAGAATATATGCCCGGTGTCTACACTTCCACCGTCACTTTAAATAACACTTCTCTGGAAGTGGAAGTTGCAGTGGACAGCTCACACATCAACTCCATCCGTTTCAGCAATCTGGATGAAACAGTTGCAACAATGTACCCGCTGATTCAGCCTGCAATCGAAAATATTGCAGAGCAAGTCTATGATTCCCAGTCGCTGGAAAATATATCCTTCCCGGAAGATAATCCTTACACCTCTCAGGTCATCATAAACGCAATTGATGATGCATTAAAAAAAGCCACGGTCAAATAAAACCGTGGCTTTTTGCTTCTCTTAGCCTTCTACAACAAGATAGCGTCCGTCAGAAACCGGAAATACTTCCGAAGCCTCCTCAAGCTCATCATCTGTCATCTCTGCGATATCCGCTCCGTTCTCTTCAAAGTAATCTCTTACTTCGTCCAACGAATCCACGACAACTGCCATGCAGTCCTCCAAAAATGCCTCTGCTTCCTCAAGAGTCTCCGCAACCGGTTCGTCAAATAACTGTAACTGTTTCTCCAAAAAAACTTTTAAACATTCTTCATCATATTCATACATTTTAAAATTCCTCCTATATACCCTTTCCTATCATATGAATTAATTCTTCTGGTCTGTCAATGATATGCTCTGCACCATTTTCCTTAAGTATTTCTCTTGAGCGAAATCCCCAGGATACGCTCACTGTCTTCATACCCGCTGCATGCCCCGTCTTAATATCCACTTCAGAATCTCCGACGTACACACATTCTTCTTTTTTACATCCAAGCTTCTCTGCAATCATCAGCGCTGCGCTCGGATCCGGCTTTCTCGGTACACTGTCTATCTGTCCCTGAACATATGAAAAAACATCTTCCCCGAAAAATTCCTTCACCACATCAACAGCCTGCAAATGCGGCTTGTTCGACAGCACCGCCAGCTTAATTCCACTCTTCTTCAACTGTTCAAGCATCTCTGCGATTCCATCGTATGGTGTTACATGATATGTACAATTTTCTCCAAATATACGTCCATATATCTCCATTGCCGGCTCCATCTGAGATTTTTCTAAATCTCCTCCTGCCACCAAGGCACGTTCGATCAGACATCTCGCACCATTTCCGACAAAACTTCTGCACTGCTCTTGTGTAATTTTCTTAAGCTTTAATTCTTTCAACGTTTCATTAACTGAATATGTTAAGGATTCTAATGTATCTGTCAATGTCCCGTCCAAATCAAATATGCATGCTTTATACATTGTGTGCCTCCTTAATTTTTTATAGCATCAGTATAGTATGAACACTCTGAAATTTCAATATCTTTTTTTACAACCTCCAAAAAGTAGTGAAGGCAGTATACTTCTCTCCTCGCACACTGCCCATGTTTTTCTCCCCTCTCATGCCATCAGATACTGGCGCATCACCTTCAATGCGTGTTTTTCAAGTCTGCTCACCTGTGCCTGGGAAATATCAATATCCTCCGCAACTTCCATCTGGGTGCGCCCCTCAAAAAAACGTAATCGGATAATATATTTTTCTCGCTCTCCCAGATGTTCCATCGCTGCCTGAAGCGCCAGTTCCTCAATCCAGTTCTCTTCTTTATTTTTTTTGTCACTGATCTGATCCATCACATAAAGTGCATCTCCACCGTCATTATAGACCGGCTCATTTAAGCTCATCGGCACCTGGATCGCATCCATCGCAAACACAATATCTTCTTTTGCTATCCCGATTTCCTCTGAGATTTCCTGGAGTGTCGGCTCCCTTAAATTCCGTTTCATATATCCTTCTTTTGCATAGATTGCTTTGTATGCCGTATCCCGCAGCGACCGGCTTACACGAATCGAATTATTGTCTCTCATATATCTTCTGATTTCCCCGATAATCATCGGAACTGCATAGGTGGAAAATTTGACATCCAGCTCTGTGTTAAAATTATTGATTGCCTTAATCAGTCCGATACATCCTATCTGAAACAGATCATCCGGATTTTCATTGCTGTTCGTAAAACGCTTGATCACGCTTAATACCAGTCTTAGATTTCCTTTTATATATTGCTCTTTCGCTCCCTCATCTCCTGCCTTAATCTTTGCAAATAGTGCATTTTTCTCTTCTTCCTTAAGCAGCGGCAGCTTCGACGTGTCCACACCACATATTTCCACTTTATTCAGTGCCATCTTTGTATCCTCCCACGATTTCTTTCTAGTAGGATTCTCTGCATTGTGTGGTGTAAATATACTATTTTGGACGAAATAAAAAAAATAATAGTCCTTGACACTTGTTCAAGAACTATTATTTCAAACAGTTGATTACCTGTTCCATTTATCTGCCAGATTTTTAATCTGAGCTTCTAATTTCGCAAGGTCTTTATTTGCGAGACCTTCATTTTTCATAATAACTTCAAGCAGATATTTTCCCGCGTTTACCGTGCGGTTAAATGCACTTTCTGCTCTCAATTTCTCTGGTTTTTCCACTTTCTTCTTCACAATCGGACTTCCTTTTGACAGAATCTGATTCGTCGCAAGATCTACATATCCGCCTGAATACGGTGCGAATGCCGGTATGTCAAATCTCTTGGTCACTGTCTCTGCAAAGGAATCGGTCACCTGATCCTCTCCATGCACGACAAATACATGCTTGATATCCGATTCAAATCCGCCAAGCCAATCAAGCAGTCCATTCATATCCGCATGACCGCTGATTCCTTTCAACGATTCAATTCTGGCAGCCACCTCAATAGTCTCGCCAAACAGCTTGACAACAGGCGCTCCCTCGATCAGTTTTCGTCCGAGCGTGCCGACCGCCTGATAACCTACAAAAAGAATCGTACATTCTTTTCTCCAGAGATTATGTTTCAGATGGTGCCGGATTCTGCCCGCCTCGCACATTCCGGAAGCGGATATAATGACTTTTGGTCTGCTGTCAAAATTGATCAATTTGGAATCGTCACTCGTCACAGAAAGCCTCAGACCCGGAAATACAAGCGGGTTAATTCCCTGATCCACCAATTCCATTGCCTCTTTATCAAAACAATCTCTCTCATTCTTTGTAAACACACTGGTTGCCTCAATCGCAAGCGGACTGTCCACATACACATCAAAGTTCGGGAAATCACTCAGCAGATTCTTCTCTTTGATCTCACGGATAAAATACAGTAGTTCCTGCGTCCTTCCCACTGCAAAAGAAGGAATCACCACATTGCCTCCTCTTTGGAAGGTATCTCGCAAAATCCTTGTAAATTCTCCCAAATAATCCGGTCTCTCATCTCCATGCAGACGATCTCCGTAAGTCGATTCAATCACAACATAATCTGCCTCTTTTATCTGTTTCGGGTCTTTGATAATCGGCTGATTGATATTTCCGACGTCTCCTGAAAATACAATTTTCCGTGATAGCCCCTCTTCTGTAATCCAAATCTCAATACAGGCAGAGCCAAGCAAATGTCCAATATCCGTAAAACGCACTTCCACGCCCTTGCACAGCTCTATCCGCTGCTCATAATCGCACGGTGCCAAAAGTTCCACTGCATCCTGTGCATCCTGCATCGTATACAGCGGCTCATACAGCGGCTCACCGGAACGTCTTGCCTTTCGATTTCTCCACTCCGCTTCAAACTCCTGAATATGGGCACTGTCTCGAAGCATAATATCGCAGAGATCCGCGGTTGCAAAAGTGGTGACAATCTGTCCTTTAAATCCATTTTTCACCATAAGCGGAATCAAACCTGAATGGTCAATATGTGCATGTGTCAGAAGTATAAAATCAATATCTCCCGGTGCAATCGGAAGTTCCTGATTCTCATACAAATCCGGTCCCTGCTCCATACCACAGTCAATCAAAATGTGCTTACCATTCGTCTCCAGCAAATGACAGCTTCCAGTCACTTCGTGGGCTGCTCCGATAAACGTTAATTTCATACAATCAACCCCTTTTCTTTTTATCCTACCACTTTTTCCTTCTTTTCGATAGTCTTTTTACCAATTTTTAAGATTCATAACGCACCATTTCCCGCTTTAATCTCTGCATGATTTTCTTCTCCAATCTTGAAATATAAGACTGTGAAATGCCAAGGAGGTCAGCGACCTCTTTTTGCGTTTTTTCCTCCCCGTCAAGTGTTCCAAGCCCAAAACGCATCCGCACGATCATCCTCTCTCTGTTGGAAAGCCTGCCGATTGCTTTAACAAGTAATTTTCGCTCTGCCTCATTTTCCAGATCACGATATATCGTATCCTCTTCTGTCCCCAGAATATCAGACAACAAAAGCTCATTTCCATCCCAGTCAACATTTAGCGGCTCATCAATTGACACTTCCAGCTTTGTCTTATTATTTCTTCTCAGATACATCAAAATCTCATTCTCAATACATCTGGAGGCATATGTCGCAAGCTTTATATTCTTTGTCGGATTGAATGTATTGATTGCCTTGATCAGACCAATCGTCCCAATCGATATCAGATCTTCTACTCCAACCCCTGTATTGTCAAATTTTTTTGCAATGTAGACGACAAGTCTCAGATTGTGTTCAATCAAAACTTTCTTGGCATACTCATCGTCTTTTGAGCCGAGCTCGTTGATTGCTTCTGCTTCTTCCTCCACCGCCAGTGGAGCCGGAAGCACTTCAGAGCCCCCTATGTAATGTATATCCTTCTTTTCCGGAAACAAAAATGTTCGAAATCCCGGTATAAATTTAAATTTAAACTGATGTGACATCACTGTGTTGATAACCATTTTTACTCCTCCTAAAATATGTCAGGATTTAAAATCATCTGATATGTATCTTCTGCCGTAATTTCTTCCTCACTGATTCCAATCAACGGATTTTTAATCCAGTGAATTTCATCATTTTCCACACACATTTTGTCAATCCGCACAACCGGAAGAACCCCTTCCCGCTTTCCGATTGAATGATACGGAACATATCTGATCTTCCCCATTTTTTCTTCTCCCAAAAATTTCATCGCCGTCTTTCTGTCCAATATGCTGACAGGCTCATTTGTGACAGGGTCTCTCAGTCCGTTGCCAGTGTCAATCATGCCTTTTATACAACATTTCTTTTGTCCCAGATACAACTGCGCTCTACATTGATATTGATTCACTCTTTGAACGGAAACAATAAAACTCCATATCCATGTAACAACGTAATATGCAGCGACTGCGACAAGCAGAAACATACTTCCAATCTTTATGTACTGTCTGAAATGCTCCATCACACCTCCCAGCAGGAATCCACCCGTATAAAGCATCAAAAGCGCTTTTACAAAATTTCTCATATCTTTGATCTTAAGCCCTGCTTTGATCATTGCTGTGTTTACAACTACATGGAACAGTATGAATTTCAAAAACGGATGTAAGACCGGTAATATGATGACCAGACACGTCAGAAAAGATCCTGTCATTGCTCCTATACAGATATTACCGTGCGTGGCAGTACACTTTAACATCTTTCGAACTAAAAGCAAAAGTATATAGTCCATCATAAAATTTACCAGGAACAGCACGTCTATATACAATTCATAGTACACGTCCCACCTTCTTTCTCTTTCGACGCAAAATCGATTTGGTACTCAAGCAAAACTCATTATACGGAATGTCCTCCGAAAAATTTGTCAAATACGCTTGGGAAACTGCCCCTTTCGTTCGACAAAAAAAGAGACATGCTCTTGCATATCTCTTTTTATTCATCAATCTCTTATTTTTTCAAAAATGATGGAATCTTAATAGACTGTTCCTTTACATGGCTCGTTGGTGTTCTTGGAACCTGTAATGTAGGCATCGTTCCACCTGCAGTCTTTGGCTGTGCTGCATTCACGGCATCTGCTCCAAGATCAAACTTGTTCGCTGACTGCTGAGCTACAGGAGCTTCCTGTCTTTCTACATTCTGGATAGTCGGCATAACAGTCTTCTCTAATCTTGATTTTAATTTAGAAGCTGTTCCGCCTGTATTATGTAAACCTGTCGCAATAACTGTGATTGTCGCCTCATCTGTCTTTGTATCATCATACATTGCACCGAAAATAATATTAGCTTCTTCGCCTGCAAGATCCTGTACATATTCAGCTGCATCACTTGCATCCATCAATGTGATATCACCTGAAATGTTGATGATAACATGAGATGCACCTGCAATTGTTGTCTCTAAAAGTGGACTGGAAACAGCTTCCTTCACTGCCTCAAGAGCCTTGTCATCTCCCTTTCCATATCCGATACCAATGTGTGCAATACCTTTGTCAAGCATTACTGTCTGCACATCGGCAAAGTCCAAATTGATCAAAGAAGGTACATTGATCAAGTCTGTGATTCCCTGAATACCCTGCTGCAATACCTCGTCTGCCTTCTTCAGCGCGTCCGGCATAGTCGTTCTTCTGTCTACCACTTCAAGCAGCTTGTCGTTCGGGATTACAATCAGTGTATCTACATTCTCTTTGAGCTTTTCAATTCCTGCAAGAGCATTGTTCATACGTGTCTTTGATTCAAAACGGAATGGTTTTGTAACGACACCAACTGTGAGCGCTCCCTGCTCTTTCGCAATACGTGCAACAACCGGTGTAGCACCTGTACCGGTTCCGCCTCCCATACCACATGTCACGAATACCATATCAGCACCCTTCAATGCTGCTGCAATCTCTTCTTCACTTTCTTCTGCTGCTTTTTCACCAATCTCAGGTTTTGCTCCTGCACCGAGACCCTTTGTAAGCTTATCCCCAATCTGCATCAATGTTGGAGCTTTTGCCAACTGTAACGCCTGTTTATCTGTATTAATTGCAATAAATTCAACTCCGGCAATCTGCTCATCAATCATGCGGTTCACCGCATTGTTACCGCCGCCACCGACACCTACTACAATTATTTTTGCTGCTGCTTCTGATTCATTTGTTTTGATTTCTAACAAGAGTTTCTCCTCCTTTGTTTCCTTATTTATCTTATACATCCCTGGATTATACTTTATATGCTTCTTGTCACATAGTTATATAATATCGGCTTTTCCTTAAATAATCAATAGAAACTTTCCTTATTTTTTCATTTTTTTACTCGTTTGTTGTAACTTCTTCTTTAAAACTGATATCTGAACTTGCTTCATTGTAATATTCCATATCGAGCACGCCTGTTTTTCCCTCTAATTTTTCTAAAATAGGTGGAAGCTGAACCACTTTTTCGTCAAAACGGCTTCTTCCAAGACGCACACACACATTTTCAAAGTACAGATCCATGCTGTTGTCTTCCCACACAATGCGATCCGGCTCCAAATTATTTTTCTTTATCTCTTTTGTCAACTCCACAATATAAGAGAATACTTTCTCGTTATCCACAGAAAGCTTTTTGTACTGTTCGATCGTTTCGGTTTCCAGTCCTTCTATCACCGGTACCCCCTCCATCTTCTCAGTACTTTTCAGAAGCACAAGCCCTTCTTTGTCAAAATATACATACTCATTGTCTGATACTATGCAGCCAATCATCTTTTTCTCTGTCACTTTTACTTTTAATGCCCACGGAGCCGAAAGCCCTACCTCTACCTTTTCCAGATATGGCGGCATCTTATAGGAACCAAACTTAAATTTCCAAAGTGCATACAACGCATTCGAAGTGTATTTATCTTCCCGAACCCACTCTAGCACCTCATTCTTTTCACTGTACTGCGTTCCTTTTACATCTATCTTCTGCACATGAAATAAAATCAATGTAGCTACTACTATGATAGCGATCGTCAGTATCAGCACAACAACCGCATATAAATAATATCCAATTTTACTTTTTTTCTTTTTTCTTTTTTTTCTCGGTCTTTCTTCGATCTCTTCTCTTTCCTGCTCCATCTTTTTCCTCCTGTCGTTTCTTTTCTATTCTATCAGATTCGATACACTCAGGACAAGCCCCATTTCTAATAGAAGAAACATAACCGAAGTTCCCCCATAACTGATAAACGGCAGCGTGATTCCTGTATTTGGTATCGTGTTGGTGACAACTGCAATATTGAGTATGACCTGAATCATCATGTGCGCCATCGCTCCGGACGCAATCAGCGCCCCAAACAAATCTTTTGCATGTGTGGCAATCATAAAAAAACGCCAGATTAAAATCAGAAATAAAAGAATAATAAATGACGCTCCCACAAGACCTAATTCTTCACAGACAATGGAAAAAATCATATCGTTTTGCGCCTCCGGAACAAATCCAAGCTTTTGCACGCTTGCCCCAAGTCCTCTTCCAAAGAGACCTCCCGAGCCAATTGCAAACAATCCCTGCAATGTCTGATAGCCTTTTTCGTATTTTTCCGGATTCCTCCAAATTGCCAGCCGTTCCAGTCGATAGCTCTCAAGCGCCAGAAAAATCCCCATAAATCCGGCGCCGCTGACACAGAGCCATACAAACTGTGCATACTTTGGACTTGCCACAAACACAAGCACAGCGCCAATTCCAAGAATAATGATTGCGGTGCTTAAATTACTCGCCCCCACAAGTCCTACGATCGGCAAAATCAGAAGCATGACAAACAGCAAATATCGCATTTGTTTCATTTTTCGCACATTCTTTGTGATCACACATGCCAAGAATAAGATCACTGCAATCTTTGCAAATTCTGAAGGCTGAAATGACAAAGGTCCGAAAGATAACCATCTTTTGGACCCATTATACTCATCACCTACAAGCAAAACAGCTACAGACAGCATTAGCGCCGTAATATATGCCGGCACTGCAAATTTCTGCCAGATATGATAATCGATATTCGCCATAAAAAACATCAGTGCCAGTCCAAGCGCCGTCGCAAATGCCTGTTTTTTCAAATAATAAAACCGATCGTGGAATTTTACCTGTCCGTTGTAGGCACTTGTACTGTACAAAATAACCAACCCTATGATTACCAGCAGGAAAACAACTGCGAGAAGGCTGTAATCATATCCTCTCTTTTTGTTCTGCCGCGTCAATATAAATCCACTCCCCACTTATAGACAATTTACAAGTTCTTTGAATTTATCTCCTCGTTCCTCATAGTTTTTAAACATTCCCCAGCTTGCACATGCCGGCGATAACAAAACTGCATCCCCAGGCTCTGCCGCCTCAATACATTTCTCTACTGCTTCCTCAAAAGAGTCTGCCATAACATATGACACAAATCCAACTCTCTCGGCTGCTTCTGCAATTTTCTCTTTTGTTGCCCCGACTAATACGAGGAGTTTTACCTTCCCGTCAAACGCCTGAATCCATTCCTCGTACTCAGAGTCTTTGTCATATCCACCGCCGATCAGAACTGTTGGTCGGTTCATCGCCTGAATCCCTTTGATCGCCGCATCCGGATTCGTACCTTTGGAATCATTGTAATATGCAACACCGTCTTTTTCACGCACAAATTCGATCCGGTGCTCCACTCCCGCAAATTCTTTGATCGTCCTGCGGATAACCTCCATCGGTGTCCCATATGCCGCAGCCATAGCAACTGCTGCCATCACATTCTCGTAGTTGTGTGTCCCAAGTAATTTCAGCTCATTTACATTGCAGACCAGTATTTCTTCGTCCTGCCTGAATATAATATTCCCATCATCTAAATAAATCCCTCTGTCTAGTTTACGCTGACTACTGAAATATAGAACATTCGCTTTTACATTTTCTCCAATTTTTCTTGTCACTTCATCTTCGTAATTCAGTACACAAGTATCTTCTTTCGTCTGATTTTTGGCGATATCCTCTTTTGCCTTGATATACGCTTCCATCGTGTGATGACGGTTTAGATGATCCGGTGTAATATTTAAAATTGCACTGACTTTCGGGCGAAATTCATGTATTGTCTCCAACTGAAAACTACTCATCTCAGCCACTGCCACGCTGTCCTCTCTCATTTCTAACGCAGCTGCCGTGTATGGATTTCCGATATTTCCAACCACAAACACACTCTCTTTATAATTCTTCATAATCTCTCCCAAAAGTGCAGTCGTCGTCGTCTTTCCATTGGTTCCTGTGATTGCAAGCACATCGCCTTTTCCATATGTATAGGCAAGCTCAACTTCTCCCCAGATTTGAATTCCCATATCACGCATCTTTAAGACAACCGGAAGGTCTGTAGGCACTCCAGGACTCATCACAACAAGATCAAGCGTCTCCATAACCTCCTCCGAAAGTTCTCCCAAAATGATTTCTGCTTTTGTATCGTCACCAAGCTGCGCTTTTAACACTTCTTTGTCGAGCGTCTCTTTTCCGTCATATAAAACAACCGATGCTCCAACCTGTTCTAATAATTTTCCTGCTCCGATTCCGCTGATTCCAGAACCAAATACAAGTACTTTTTTATTTTTCATATCCATATCGTTCCTCCTGCATTTTTCTATATCGCCATAAGTGCAATAAGACATAATATTGCCGTAACAATCGAAAATACGGCCACAACTCTCGTCTCAGACCAGCCACAAAGTTCAAAATGATGATGGATTGGCGCCATTTTAAAAATGCGCTTTCCACCGGTCTTTTTAAAATAAGTTACCTGAATCATTACCGACAGTACTTCAATCAGGTAAATCAACCCTACAATTGCTATAAAAAACGGCATCTGCAGCATATAAGCTGTCGATGCGACAAAGCCCCCAAGCGCAAGAGAACCTGTATCCCCCATAAACACACTCGCCGGATATACATTGAACAACAAAAATCCAAGCAGCGCGCCCACGACTGCACAAGTAATCGGTTCAATCCCGCTTTTTGTTCCGATTGTCACAACTGTAAAAAACGTTGCCACCAAAACCGTCACACTGGATGCAAGACCATCCAGTCCGTCTGTAAAATTCACTCCATTGACCGTTCCAATCACTACAACAAACAAAAGCGGAACCGCAAAAATTCCCCAATCCAAATATTTTCCTTCCGAAAACGGAATCAGCCATGTGAGCGGCACATCTGTAAACCGAACAATATAATAAGCAAATATTCCCGTCACCAAAATCTGCAGTGCCATTTTCTGCTTTGGATACAGTCCGTCAGACCGTCTCATCACAACTTTCAAATAATCATCTAAAAATCCAATCATCCCAAATCCAAGTGTCACAAACAAAATCGGAATCACTTTCGGGTAATCTTTTATATAAATCAGAGACGTCAAAACGATACTCGCAAGAATGATCACGCCTCCCATTGTCGGCGTCCCCGCTTTCTTTAAGTGTGACTGCACACCTTCTTCTCGCTCTGTCTGCCCCATCTTCAACTTTCTAAGTATCGGGATCACAACCGGTCCCATAATCACACTCAAAGCAAATGACACCAGTACCGGTATCACCATTTTATAATCCATACCACACCTCTTCATCTCTTTAGTTATTCTTCTATAACCTTATACAGTATACAACTATTCCCCTTCCTTTTCAATCCCCAGATACGGCAGGATATTTTCAAAAATGTCCTTCACAACCGGCGCCGCAATGGTACCTCCATAATAGATTCCCTGTGGATCATGTATGACAATCATTGCCAGCACCTGCGGATTATCTGCCGGTGCAAATCCGATGAATGAGGAAATATATTTCTTTGCACTTCTCGGAAGTGTCTGAGACGTCGCTGTCTTCCCGCCGATTTTGTATCCTTCAATATAGGCATTCTTTCCTGAACCTTCCGACACGACGCTTTCTAATATCGTCCGCATCGTCTCCGACGTCTCTTCTGACACCACATTTTTTCGTTCCTTATACTCAAATATTTTCTCATGCTTTTCCTGTTCATTAATCACTTTTACCCCAAAATGCGGAGTCACTCTCCTGCCACCGTTAATCAGAGAACTGACCGTGGTCGCCATCTGAATCGGTGTAATCTGAAATGACTGTCCAAAAGTCATCGTTGCCAGTTCCACCAACCCGACATTTTCTTTTTTATGCGTAATCGTTCCCGCCTCCCCCGGAAGATCTACTCCCGTCTTATCCATCAGCCCAAACTGCTTAAAATAATCATAGTATTTATCTACCCCAAGACGAAGTCCGATGTCGATAAATACAGGATTGCAAGAATTTTGTACTCCCTGCACAAAGGTCTCAGACCCATGTCCGCCGACCTTATGACATCGAATTTTTCGATCCTCTACAATCCGGTAGCCCGGACAGTGAAACGTATCGTCAAGCTTCACTACCCCTTCTTCCAGACACGCAGATGATGTAATAATTTTAAATGTAGATCCCGGTTCATACGTGTCATTGATACAGCCGTTTCTCCACATTTGATTCAGAAGATCCTGTTTTTCTTCCGCTTTCACACTTTCATCAGATACCCCTGTCGTCTCTAAGGAAAAAGGATCATTCAAATTAAACTCAGGCACATTCACCATTGACAGGATTTCCCCATTTTGCGGATTCATAACCAGAACAGACACCCGGTCTGCCGCCTTTTCTTCCATCACTTTTTCTGCCGCCTGCTGTGCGTATTTCTGAATATTATAATCCAGACTAATCTGCAATGTATTTCCCGGAATTGCCTCTTTTCGATCCTCCGCGATTCCCTCCAGTTCAATTCCTCTCGCATCGGTTGTTGTCAAAATCATGCCATTGATTCCCTTTAGATACTCCTCATATTTCACTTCAAGACCGATAATCCCCTGATTATCTCCTCCTGTAAATCCAAGCACCTTTGAGGCAAGTTCATCATATGGATAATAGCGTTTAAAATCTTCATCCACCTTCACTCCGTCCAGCTCATATTCCCGTATCCGATCACCTATCTCCTTGTCTACATTCGTCTTGACACGCTCCATAGAAGAAACCTTTTCCACACGCTTGCGGACGATTTCCGGTTCAAGTTCCAATTCCTCTGATAATACCCGAATTACCTTTTCTTTGTCTTTGATCTGACTGTGGATTACGGAAATGGTACACACCGTCTTATTGGTTGCAAGCACTGTCCCATTCCGATCAATAATTTCTCCCCTCGCCGCCTTGATTTCTCGTTCTCTTTCGTGCAGCGCTTCTGCTTTCTCCTGATAATATTCTGCGTCAAATATCATCAGATATACAAGTCTCCCAATCAACCCAAGCAATACAAGCATCGCACATACAAAGACGACCATAATCTTTTTACGGTTATACGTCTTATTTTTCATATAAAAAACCTCATAAAAGTTATTGTTATAATTTATTAACGCTTTTATGAGGTTATTCTACCTTTATTCTTCTGTACTTTCTGTTGCTTTCGTAATGTTCAAATATGGAAATGCTTCCGTCATAATATTTCTCGCCAAATCTGTCACATAACTGCTGTTTGCCTGATTCTCCACATTTGGCTCATCAATGATGACATATACAAGCACTTCCGGATTATCCACCGGCGCAAATCCCATATAAGAAAGCAGATGCTTCCCACTTGTTCTCGGAATTTTCTGCGCCGTTCCGGTTTTCGCACCGATGTCATATCCTTCCACCTGTGCATTTTTTCCGGTTCCTTCCGTCATTGTTTTTCTCATATATTCTCTCAGCGTCTTGCTGGTTTCTTCCGAGATGGTCTTTTTTAACAATACCGGATCTTTGTTTTCAATGATATTTCCATTCTCGTCCTGAATTTGTTTCACAATATGTGGCTCATAATAATTTCCACCATTGATCAGAGACGAAAATCCTGCTACCATCTGAGTTGCTGTCACGGTAAAACTCTGTCCGAATGAACTTGTCGCAAGATCAATCTGTTTCATATCTTCCGCTGAAAAAAGAAGTCCCTCTGCTTCTCCCGGAAGATCGATTCCGGTTGTCTCTCCAAAACCAAAAATACTCTGATATTTTACAAAGTCTTCTACACCAATTGTCTCTGCCATCTGCATAAGCGCCACGTTGCAGGAATTGGCTATCGCATCTTCTATTGTCTGAATGCCGTGTCCGCTTAACTTATGACATTTTACAGGACTTGGATATCCCGGAATCATCAATGAACCTGTACAATTGTAGGTTTCATTTCCTGTAAGCTTTCCGGTCTCAAGCCCCGCTGCAACGGTAAACGGCTTCATCGTCGAGCCCGGCTCAAATGCATCACTTACACAGAAATTCTTCCAAAGTGAATTCATCGCATCGAGCTTTTCTTCATCTGTCATTGCATCCAATTCTTCCTGAGTATAGTACGCTGACAAATCTCTTGGATTATTCAAATCGTAATTTGGATAAGATGCCTCAGCCAAAATCTCTCCGGTATTCGGGTTTGCAATGATAACAGCTGTATTCAAACTGCCTTGTGCATTCTCATCTTCCCCACCTTTATGTTCATCGTTGAATGCTTTGATATGTTTCTCCACAATGCTTTGCAGTGTGACATCAATTGTAGACACAATTGTGTTGCCATTGATTGCAGATTTCACGGTGCGCTCCAGTGAAGAATCCGAATCCAGATATCCATATTCCCTTCCGTCTGTCCCATTCAAAATACTGTTATAAGATGCTTCCAGCCCCCCGTTTCCGACATTGCCGGACACGGTAAAGCCGATTACATCCGATGCAAGCGTGTTGTACGGATACGTTCTCACATAATCCTCTTCCAGCCACACTCCCGAAATATATGCATACTCTTCTTTGTCATCTTCATTTTCTTCCATCGCTTCAAACGCCTGTGCCTGTGCATATGTGGCGCCTTTGAGCATAATATTGTAACGCCCGTCCGGATTTTCCTCAATTACTTTGTCGACTGCTTCTTCCGTTATGCCAAAACACTCCTCAAGCGCCTTCTTCGTCTGACTGATCGTTTTGCTTTTTTCCTTCTCATCCTCAGATGCCAGCATAACCTTTGCATCCAAAATCACATTGTAAACACGTTCACTTGTTGCGATTTTCGTTCCGTTTCGATCCAAAATATCCCCTCTTTTAAACGGAATCACTCTACTGTCATACTGTTGCTGTTCCAATACAATTTTTGTATATTTTTCGCCATTTGCTGCATTGATATACGTAATTCTTCCAATTAAGAAAACAAAAGCTAGTATGATTGCCCCAAACAACATTACTAGCTTTTTTTGCATCTTTTTGGGAAACTTCTGTCTCGTATATCGCACTCCTCGTTTTTTCTTTGACATCATTTCACCCTTATTTTTCTACTTTATCTGAACCTGCAAGAACACCGCTTTTCGGTATATCTTCATATTGTTTTACTGTGTTGCTTGTCGGACTTTTGTACTTGATGATCTGCTCTGGGCTGGCATACACCATTCCCAGTTCATTGATTGCTTTCTCCCTGATTTCTTCCAGATTGACCGAATTCAAAACAGCATTATATCTCGTTGTATTGTCTTCTTTTAAATCTGCAAGCTCTTCCTGAAGAGACGCAATATTTCTTGAGCGACTGGTAATTTCAGACTGCAGCTTTAAATATCCTGTACAGACAATCAATGCCGCAATTGCTGCAATCGCCAAAAACACAACATATCCGGCACTCATATGTAATGCCTTATTTCTATTCTTCCGCACCTGCCGGCTTGTCTGCCTGGGCTTGTCCGGAGAAATATGTTCTTTTGTCTTTGGAAGTGTTTCTTTTCGTATGATATTTCCATATACATATGCCATATCACTCACCCCATTTCTGATTATTTATCTCCCTGTTACTTTCATTAAATTATAAGCCCTGCACTATGTGCGCTCAAAGATACGCAGCTTTGCGCTTTTTGATCGGCTGTTCTCCTCTAACTCTTCTGCACTTGGCAAAATTGGTTTTCTTGTAATAACTCTCCCCTTCGACTCATTCCCGCATACACATACCGGAAAATGAGGCGGACAGGTACATGGGTTCTCATTCTTCCTGAAAATCCCTTTTACAATCCTGTCTTCTAATGAATGGAAGGTAATGATACATATCCTTCCATCTTTATTCAATAACTCAATCATGTCATCCAGACTTTCTCTCAGCACTTCCAGCTCCCTGTTCAATTCAATACGAATTGCCTGAAAGGTTCTCTTTGCAGGATGTCCTGCTGTTTTTTGAAATTTCATCGGTATGGCACGTTTGATGATCTCTATCAATTGTCCGGTAGTTTCGATAGGACCTTTTTCTCTCTCCAGCACAATATGCTTTGCAATATTTTTCGCAAATTTATCTTCCCCATAATCACGAATAATCCGAAAAAGATCCATCTCACTATATTCATTGACGATGTCTTTGGCCGTCATCTTCTGACGCCTATCCATTCTCATGTCCAAAGGAGCATCTACCCGATAGGAAAATCCCCGTTCTGCCGTATCCAGTTGATAGGAGGATACGCCCAAATCAAGCACAATCCCATCTACCTTGTCAATGCCTAATTCTTGAAGCTTCGACTTCATATCACAATAGTTGCTTCTGACTATCGTAACTCTCTCCCCGAAGTCGATTAGTCGGCTGCCCGCTGCCTCTATCGCAGCTTCGTCCTGATCTATTCCTATAAATCTCCCCTTGTTGTTTAAATGCTTACACACTTCATAAGCGTGTCCGCCGCCACCAAGCGTTCCATCTACGTAAATGCCATCTGGCTTGATGTTCAGACCATTTACTGTCTCTTCTAACAATACTGATTTATGCTCAAATACCATAATTACCTCCAAATGTAGTCAAAGCCTTAGATTCCAAGTCCTAACTCCTCCATCTGACTTGCGATCTCGTCCATATCTTCTTCTACAACAGCATTATTTTCATCCCATTTTGCTTTATCCCAAATTTCCACTCGATCTAGCACTCCTACTAAAACGACTTCCTTTTCCAATCCCGCAAAAGTTCTGAGGGCAGAAGAGATTAATACCCTGCCTTGTTTATCAAGGCCGCCATCCACTGCACTTCCCAAAAAGAAACGTGTGAAAGTTCTGGCGTTTTTATTTGTCAGCGGTAAGGTTCTTAGCTTTTCTTCAAAGATTTTCCATTCATTATTTGGGTACAGGAACAGGCAACCATCCAATCCTTTTGTGATGACAAAGTCTTCACCCAGGATATCACGAAATTTAGAAGGGATAATTAATCTGCCCTTCGCATCGATACTGTGATTAAATTCTCCTGTCAACAATGAAAACACCTTCTTTCGAAATGGTACTGCCACTTGTCTACCATTTCACACCACTATTCACCACTTTCTACCACCTAAAACCATTGTAAACTACTTTTCCTGCCATTTCAAGCATTTTTTATAAGTTTGTGTAAACCTTTCACAAACTTTTCACAAACTTTTCTTCCATAATAAAAAAGAACTGACACGCAGTTCTTTTTTCATTCTCTATTCTGTCTCTGTTCCGTTCAAACTATCTATATAAGAGTCAATCGCACTGTAATCTACTTCTGCTGTCTGGCGCGGTCTGCTGCTTTCATACATGCTATATGCAGAATATCCAATCCATCCAACCAAGCCGAGTGCTACTATTCCTACTACACATTTTCTAAAAAAATGCTTTCTCTTTTCTTTCTTCATCATCGCTTTTCGGTTTGCTTTTTCTTCCTTGTAACGTGACACTTTTTCCTGACTCATCTTTCATCCTCCGTCCGCTTTCTTATATTGAGACAATAATTCCTCCGTCGCTTGCATACATGGAACTGATTCCCTTTGTGTCAAGTATGATAACATCTCTCACATGAATCTTTTCCTCAATCATCTTTCTCACATCATTGGCACGTTCTTTGCAATTGCAATGGGCAATCGCAAGTATCTTATTCTCCGGATCTTCAACCTTTTCAACAAGAGTATCCACAAGCTTTACAAGCGCTTTCTTCATTCCTCTCGCCTGACCAATCTGATAAATAGTTCCCTCTTCTGAACCGCCCATAACTGGCTTAATATTCAACGCTGATGCCACAAGCGCTTTCACACCGCTTAGCCGTCCATTCTTGCGAAGCGTCTCTAATGATTCTAACACAAAATATGTATTTTGTCTCGCTATAAATTTTTCTACAGCTGCGATAACCTGTTCAAATTCCATTCCCTGCTCTTCGCATTCTGCAATCTTCTGTGCGATTAATGTCTCCCCGATTGAAGCGGAACGGGAATTAAATACATAAATCTGCTTTTCGCCATGTTCTTCTGTGTATAAATTCTTCCCTAAAACCGCACTGTTATAGGAACCGCTCAGTTCTGCCGACAATGTCACTGCATATACACGCTGTGCATCACACTGATAACTTTCCATATATCGTTCCGGGGATGGGCAGGATGATTTTGGGCATTCCGGACTTTCTGACACTCTTTTTAAAAAATCTGCCTGATCAAATGTCTCATCATCTACAATATGATGTCCTCCCACTTCTATACCTAGGGCAACACTTTCAAAAATCCCGCTCTCTTTCATCTCTTTTGTCAATTCGCCGCAGCTGTCTACAATAATTTTATAACTCATCAATCTTTTCCTCCAAAGCACCGTACGATATAGTTTTTAATACTACATATCATTATATCATATTTATGTATATTTGAAAAGACCTTTCTTTATTCTTCAAACCGAATACGACTTGACACACCAAGAGCGATTCCCATCTCTATCATCAAAAACAAAATCGAAGTCCCCCCATAGCTGATGAACGGGAGTGTAATTCCTGTTGTCGGAATCAGATTCAGCACAACACACACATTAAAAATAACCTGTAATGCAATGTGTGCAAAAATTCCAATCACGATCAAAGATCCATATAGATCCGGAGCATTCTGTGCAATAAACAACAACCGGTACAACAGTATTGCAAACAATACCAATACGATAATCGCTCCAAATACACCTAGCTCCTCGCAGATAATAGCCAAAATCATATCATTTTGTACTTCCGGGATAATCATCTTCTGCGCACTGTTTCCCAGCCCTTTTCCAAAAAATCCGCCGGAACCAATCGCATAAAGTCCCTGCACAACCTGAAGTCCGCCATCTGAGGCATATTTCTCCGGATCAAGCCACACAAGAATCCTCTCCATACGAAAACTCCCACTTGATTCCAGATACTCGCCTAAAAGGTGAAGTCCCGCATATCCAACAATACAGGCAGCAATTCCAAGCACAACAATAGGAGCTGATTTCGGATACACAATGATCAGCATAATGCTCACAATTCCAAGCACGATGATTCCCGTACTCATGTTATCTGTCAGTTTATACACTCCGAGCGCAGCTGCCACTCCCCACGCAAATATCTTAAGCGCCTCCTTTGGTTGTTTCACCTTGCTTCCCGCCTGACAAATCAGGTATGGAATAAATAGGATAATTGCGATCTTCATCACTTCTGAAGGCTGCATCTGCTGCCCAAGCGGCAGTCTGATCCACCTTCTTGCACCGTACACCTCAATTCCAAGAGGCGTGAGCACCAGCGCCATCAGGACAAACGCCACAATATACAAAATCTTTGAACGCTTTGCATACCAGTGATAGTTAATCTTCGCAACTACGAGCATCACGAACACACTCGCCAGACTGATCAGCGCCTGACGTTTAAAAAAATACATGCTGTCCCCATATTTAATCTGCGCACGATAAGAGCTTGTACTATAAAGCATGACAAGCCCAAAGCACATGAGAAAAATGACAATTGCCAGCAGACTGTAATCGAAATACTGAACAACACCTTCTTCTACCTGCTTTTTTTCTTTTCGCTTTTCCCTTTGTTTTTTACGAGTAGTCACATTTACACTCCCCATCGAATTCTTACTGCCCGTTATTCAGAGATGGATGTATCGGTTTCCCATTTGCAAAATATCTGTCATACCACAATAAGAAAATATATACCGTCCATATCTTACGGCTGTTATCCTGCTTTCCTGCTTTATGTTCTTCCAAAAGTTTCAGAAGATACGATACATTAAAGAACTGTTGTGCTTCTTTTGATGAAAATTGCGTTTTTACCCTATTATAATATTTCTCTTCCTTGAGCCATACACGAATCGGAATCGGGAAACCAAGTTTTTTCTTTTCTGCAGTCTTGCTGCGAATGACTCTCTCCGCTGCCGCACGAAGCGCAATCTTCGTCTTTGGCGCGTCCACCTTATACTGAAGCGGAAGCGTCTGCGCCAATTCCAGCACTTGTTTATCCAAAAATGGGACACGCACTTCCAAAGAGTTTGCCATTCCCATCTTGTCCCCTTTCATCAGGATATCATGCACAAGCCAGAGATGAATGTCCAGGTACTGCATCTTTGTGACCGGATCTTTTCCTTTTACTCTCTCATAGATCGGAGCAGTCACTTTCATGCAACCCGGTTCAAATCCTTTTTTAATCGCTTTCTTCGCCTCTTTTTCTGTAAATATCTTCGCATTTCCAATATAACGCTCTTCTAGCGTTTTTCCGTGACGCATCAAAAATCCGCGTCCCTTCATCGACCTTGGCATGCAGTTTTCCGCAAATGCCCCTAACATCCTGCGGATAAATAACGGCACTTTGTTAAATCCGGTGTACTCAAGAGGCTCACAATAAATATTATATCCACCGAACAACTCATCTGAACCTTCTCCTGACAGAACTACTTTTACCTTTTTGGCGGCCTCCTTACTCAAAAAGTAAAGCGCAATCGCTGCCGGATCCGCCACAGGCTCGTCCATATAATACATAATATCAGAAAGCGCATCCCAATACTCATCCGGTTCAATAATCTTGCTGTCGTTCTTCATATGAATACTCTTTGCAAATTCTTTTGCATCATGAATCTCACTGTATTTCTCTTCCCCAAATCCGACTGTGAACGTGCGGTCAACCTGTCCTAAATAAGCCATGTAGCTGGAGTCCACACCGCTTGAAAGATAAGATCCAACCTCCACATCACTGATCTTATGCATCTCTACAGACTCTTTCATCACTTTCTCGATTTCATCCACAACCTCATCAAATGACTTGTCCGTATCTCCTGTAAAATTCGGTTCAAAGTATCTTGTAACCTCAAGCTTTCCATCCTCGTAAGTAAAATAATGTCCCGGCTGGAGACAATATACCCCTTTAAAAAAGGTCTCATTTGTAGGCACAAACTGGAATGATAAATAATTTCCCAGCGCCTCCTCATTAAATACTTTATCGAATTTCGGGTGTTCCACAAACGATTTGATTTCGGAACCAAATAAAAAACTTCCGTTCATCTGTGCATAGTAAAATGGTTTGATACCGAAAATATCTCTCGCGCCAAACATTTTTTTCTTTTCTCTGTCCCAAATTACAAACCCATACATTCCACGAAGACGGTCAACCAACGCTTCTCCCCACTCCTCATATCCATGAAGAAGTGTCTCTGAATCGGTATGTGTCTTAAACTCATGTCCCGCCTCAATTAATTTTTCTCTCAATTCCTGATAATTATAAATTTCTCCATTAAATACCAGTACTTTTGTTCTATCTTCATTATACAGCGGCTGGTCACCTGTCGAAGAGATATCGATGATACTCAAGCGTCGAAATCCAAGCGCTGCATCGTCATCTAAAAACGTCCCTGCACTGTCTGGTCCACGATGTACAATGGTATTCATCATATTTTCAAGCACCTGTTCTTTATTCTCGATTGCTCCTACAAATCCTGTAAATCCGCACATGTATTGTTCTCCTTCTATTTTCCCTCTGTTTCATTCTTGCTGTCTTTTGTTCACGCAGCGCCGGTGCCGCAGCTGCCACACCGACGTTACTTTAACATTATACCCACATCTTTTCATAAAAACAACTTGTTTTTTCCTGTTAAACTTTCCTTGTACACTCTGTCTACTTACAATTACAGTTCCCTCTCATATCAAATTCCGGATTGATCGCATAGAAATTCTTACTGTCCAAATCATCCTGCACGATTCTAAGACTTTCACCAAATCTTTGGTAATGCACGATTTCACGCTCTCGCAGGAAACGAATCGGATCACACACTTCCGGATCTTTTACGAGACGTAAAATATTGTCATACGTCGTTCTCGCCTTCTGCTCTGCTGCCATATCCTCATGTAGATCCGTAATCGGATCTCCTTTTGACTGAAAATATGTCGCCGTCCACGGTGCTCCGCTTGCCGCCTGTGGCCAAAGCGCAAGGGTGTGGTCTACATAATATTTGTCAAAGCCATATTTTTCAACCTCTTCTACTGAAAGATTTCTGGTGAGCTGGTGGACAATGGCACAAATCATCTCCATGTGGGCCAGCTCTTCCGTGCCGATGTCCGTTAAAATTCCGGTCACTTCTTTATACGGCATCGTATAACGCTGCGACAAATATCTCATAGAAGCAGCCAGTTCGCCGTCAGGTCCTCCAAACTGTCAAAACATATAATATAGAAGAAATTATTCGCTTTTATCAAAAAAGAGACCACTCCTCACTTCTCTAGGGTAAGGAACGGTCTCTTTTGTTTATTTTTACTTATAATATAGCATCGTCTATTTGATGTGTCAATATTTCACCCCATCTCCGAAGAGGCGGGGCTGTGTTATTAGATTTTCTCGACTGATTTTGAATTGATAATAAAGTTGCCGTTTACGATATTACCCATATAACCGCCGTCTTGCGATACTAATTGAGTACCTTTTTTGATTGTGACGGTGATATCCTCTACCGCACGTAACTTGTCACCTTTTTTAATGTCCGGCATGACATATTTGCAATGCATGTAGCCGACTGTGCTGTTGTGTCTTACTTTTACACCCTCTGTACCAGAATCAAGTACGGTGATGTGATCTCCTTTCTTTGCATTGATAATCACATTTTTCCATGTTGCATCATAAATAGGGCAGTCACTGTTAAGATGTGCTGACCCTGGTCCAATTCTTCTTACTGTACTCACTGTGCTACCTCCTGTTGTACTGATTTTTTTGTTTAAGATTCCTTCCACGATTGCTTTTGCGCAGCGTTTTGCATCCCACACTTTTGCGTCGTCTGCATCATCAACAAAGCAGCACTCGATTAATGTTGCAGGTGCTTTTGTATCTTTTAGCACGCGTAAACTCTTGTTAATTTTAACGCCCGGACAAGGTGATGTGCTGTCACTTCGTAGGGTGTATCCAAATTCTTCTGCAATACTTTTGGCGATTCGTTCCGCAATTTCCTTCATTTCGGTGTCGTATATAATTACTTCGACGCCTCCCGTTTTGGCATCGCCGTGGTAATCATTCCGCCCTGAATTAAGATGGATGGAATAATCTCCATCTACTTTGTGTGCGTTGCATTTCGCGATGATTTTGTTCAGACAACCCGTTTGCGTTGTATTTTCGTCACATGTACAGTCGTATGCGGTGTTTCCATCCGCTCTTAATAGACGGATTACTTCGTTTTTGACGATTCTATCTTCTACAGATTCTTGTAAGATGCCAACTGCTCCGGATGCTCCCTGTCCTTGAGGACAGTGCCCGGCATGTACATTATATGTTCCCATAATAATTCTCCTTTCTATTCTACGATTACATCAATTTCATATTGCACTGCACACTCATGTTCGATTTTACAGCCACGTGCTTCATTCCATCCTGCTGCAAAATATGCAATATCTGCGGTTGATAAAAGTTCTAATGATTTTCCCAAGAACCACAAGGGTTTCGCATCCGCCGGAGCAGCTTGGAAGAAAGAATCAATCACTTCTACTTCTTCCCCGCACACTTCTTTCGCTTTCTGAATCGCCTTTTCACGTTCTCTCAGAATTTCATCGTCTGATTTTCCTTTCATTGGCTGACTAATAAATAATTTCTTCATGTTCTTTTCCTCTCTTTCATTTTATGTGTGAGGGCGATTACTCGCCCTCTACCTCCGGAATACCTGCTACCGATGTAAGTACGCTCACTACTCCTGCGAGCACCGCTGCCGAGCATACATATTTCCAATCTACTTGTCCCATTGCAGCTGCTGCACCGATTCCGGCAATGCCAGCCTGCGCCATTGTTTTTACTGCACGGATTCCCGCTGCTTTCAACCACTTCTTTGTGTCTACGCTTGTTTTTAATACGCTATTTTTAAACATATTCATTCCTCCTAAAAAATCATCGAAACTAAATAACCGGCGAGTGCTGAGATAATTGTCGTGATAACCAATTCCCAACGCTGTGCCGGTTTCTTTTTTAACTCTGCTACATCTTCGTTTAATTTTTCGATTGCTTGATTCGTGTGGTGCATCTCTTTTGTAAGACCTACCATCTCATTTGCGAGCTGATGTACGGATTCGACTATTCGCTCAACATCTTTCATTCTATGTTTTAATGAGCCGATTTCTTTTCCATGCTCCGCAAGAGCCACTTCTACTTCTGTCTCATTCATATTTCCCTCCAAAAAATTATTGCAAAATAAAAAGACCCTTACGGTCTCGCTCTGATTTCCATATTATCACCTCTATTCTGCCAATTGCCACGCTTGTGCGTATTCTTTTGGACTAAAGTTTGTATCTTGCTTACACAGATATATCTTCCCGTCCGTGTATACCATATACTCTCCTGTTTTATATATATCGTGCGCTCCAATAGGTTTTTCCCACGGTAATGCAAATTCCAGGCTGCGACTGTGCCAAGGTTTCCAAAGTGTTCTTTCTTTAATCGTCCAATTCGTATTCTTTATGCTGTCATGGTCTTGAATGCATTCGCATGGGCTTTTTGTATCCGGATCAAGTCTCACATCTCCAGTTTTAAAGATTCCTCTTTCCCAAACCTTAAACGCAAAAGAAAAAGCGATTCCCAATGTTTTATCATCTTCTTTCACTGCTGTCTCTTTAGCAAATGCGATGGCAGTTTTGCATTGTTTTACATCCGCTACACCGAGTGTTTCTTGTAGTGTGCGATTTACTACCTTTTGCGTGTCCGGTACCTCCTCTATTATCTTTTTCAAAATCTCCGAATCTATATTTTCTTTAATTGGTAAATTTATTCTATATTCCTCGAATTCATATCCTTCTTCTATTTCTGCGATGTTAAGCGGAAGATACAGCGTATCACTGTCAATTTTCGATATAGGGAATTCTTTTGAGGTTCGCTGTGATATATAATAACCGTCTCTAATTAACATCTTTTCTCAGCTCCTTTATCTTATTTTCGTAATATCCGAATTTATTGTCTGTTGCATATGATGCGTGGGCTTTCCACGATTGATAAGACTTGTCTAAATCTTCAATTTGTATTTTCCCACACCTTACAAGTTTTACCATCTTATTAAATTTTCTTCTGTAGCTTCGTCTTTTTTCATTCAAAAGTTTCACATCGCCTCCTGGATAGAAATGAAATCCTATGAACGATATTCCGTTCTTATACGATATGATCTGCGATTTTTTATTCAAATTCAGATCTAGTGTCTCTAAATATTGTTTTATACATTCTTCGCAATATTTTAGATATTCTTTCGATTCGTGTATCAAATAAAAGTCATCTGCGTATCTTCCGTAGTATTTTATTCCAAGCTCACCTGTTATGAATTTGTCCAGTCCGTCCAAGTATAAATTTGACACAATCGTATTAATCTGATTTCCTAATGCAATTCCTTTTCCGTCTGTGGAGTTTATAAACTCCTCTATCATCCAATGTACGGTTTCCGGAAAGTAATACTGCATAATGGCAATCGCTTTTTTGTGGTCGATGTTATAGTAAAACTTTTCAATATCTCCCTTGTAAAAGTATCCTTCGACTCCATGCTCCACTGAAAATTGCTCCATCTTATCCCTAAGACGCTCTCTTGCATATAGCGTTCCTTTCCCTTCCTGTCCTGCGTAGTTATCCGCAATACAGATTTTAGGTAAATAGGATTTTAAGATATTGTCGCACAAAACATGTTGCACAACCTTATCCCGAAACTTACATGCTTTTATTTTTCTTTTCTTCGGATAAGATACTTCAAATTCAGAATATCCGGATACTTTATAGGTTTTCTCTTTTAATTCCTTCTGCAGCTTTTTGATTTCACTCACTGCATCCAGTTCAAAGTACATCGCCGGTTTCTTATAACTTCTTCGATTTTTGCTTTTCAAAAACGCTTTGTACAGATAATTAAAATCTGTGATTATTTCATTTTCCATTTTTATCCTTTCGGAAAGGCTGCGCGCTCTTTTGATGATGGTGTACTGTTTTCGTTTCCTACTCATTCTGACATTCCATCGAAACAGGCGAACCGCATTGTTGTTGTTGGCGTTGTTGTTGTTCAACGTGCCGGTCGTATTGACGTAACGATCACGCTACAGCGTGCAACCTAAAATATTATAGTTTCTTCGTTGCCGTCTTCCAGTTTAAAAGCTGCTTCTCGATGTTGCAGATTGTCTCATTCCAGTATCCTATGCTGCACTTCGGTTTTATTACCTCGTGGCACATCCGCACATAAAATTTTAACTTTCTGCAAGCAGATATAGCTTTGCCCAATAAAACGATTCTTTCCTGCATGTCAAATGTATTATTTGCATCACAGATCAGATCGTGGATATCGAATGTGATAGAAAGAATTCTATCTACTAATGTAAAGCGATATTTCTTCGGAAAGTTATTTAAGTTGTTCGTGATTGTAAGTGTGTGTTTACACAATTTCTCAGCATCGAGTTGAACTGGTATTGTTTGTTTTGCAGACATTTCATTCTCCTTTTACATAGGATTCCGCGTACTATCGTCCGCGAATACATATGCTTTGTCGCTATCGCTCCAACGCAAATAAGCGGAAGTTGGAAGCGAGCAAAACGGGCGAACCGCAAAGTTGTTGACGGCGACGCGCCGGACGCATAGACGTAACGAACGGATGATGCGCTTCCATTCATTGTGCGTAACCAGTAGTTGCTTTGATATTTTATACTTTCCGCATTCGGAAATCCATCGAATACATGGTCGCTTTCTGCTGTTCTAATTTCCAATCCCATTTCGTAGGATGCCGGCAACCAAATTTTATCTTCTACAGTTTCCAATCCGCCTCCGTCTGCTTCATCAAGCACACATGCGATGCTTCTTGTGTAAATGATTTCCTTTTCATAATCCGTAAAATCGTGCAAAAATCCATTGTAAGATGTTGCATAACTCGGCGACACGTCATAATCGTGCTGTTTTACATACCAAGTACCTTTTTTCTTGTCTGTGTTAAGTAACTGCCTAACATTACTAAATGCATACCGGTTGTTTCCTTGGTTTTTTCGGTTTGTAATCGGATTCGGATTGTCTTTTGCGTTTTCCGGCGCATCCCACTGTAGATTTCCTAGATTCTGTTCTGCCGCAACGCTTATGTATCCTTTGTCTTTGGTTAGTGTATCGCATACTTTCCAAAAATAGTCACTTGTACCATATCGCCCAAATTTAAGCATATCTCCTACTTTTAAATCTTGTACTCTAACTTGATTCTCTCTACTTTTATACTCTACTCTCACAGTAGATGCTCCAAGTTCTGCCTGGAACTGTCGCTTTGTGTTGTACGGGAATATCCGGTAATAATACTCTAACCCCTTCTGCACTCCAGTATCCGTGTAGGTAGTGTCGGCAATATCGCAGACTGTATCTCCATCCGCCGTGCTAAGTGGCACTCCTCCAAGTTTTCGCTTTACGAGGTAGCCTGCTGCATTTACATTCCGCCAGCTCAATTTTATTCCAACTGTCTCCTGTAATCCGTATCCGGTAATAACTGTTTGTTCCGGCAAATCTTCCGTAGGTACCACAGCCGATGGTATCTCTCCAATTTTTTTCGCGTACTCATTTAGGCTTACATTATCGTCCACCTGCACACCTTTATTAACAATCGCTTCTTTAATATTCCTCTTCGCAACTGTATAATACTCAGTAAGTTCTGCATCCATGTTTAACACCTCCTCAACCGCCTTAATCTGCTCTTTCCCAGCGTCGCTTATCTGTGTTTTTACATCCTGCACAGTTTGTCCAAATTCGTTCGCTTTTCTCTCTACAGTATCTTTTGCTTCATTTACAGTTATTTCCGATTCTTTTATTAATTTTTGTGCATCATCTACTGCTGTCTTATCCTGCCGCACCTGCGCTGCAAGACGCTCGACTTCTGCTTTATCTCCTGCAACTTCTAACGCGTGTTGTTCTGCCTTTCCCTCTGCTGATTCTGCGTTAGCTTGAGCTTGTAATGCAGCTTCTTTCGCCTCATTCGATGCCTGCTCGGATTGCAGGGCATTTGTTGCGGCTGTCTGCGCCTGCTCCTTGTATTCTTTTACAGCTTGCACCTGTTCTTCGATACCGGATACAGATTCGACCAGTTTCTCTACTTCCTGCCGGTCTGCTGTTGTTTTCTGTACATCTGTTTTCGTTTGCTCTGCGTGTTCAGCTGCTTGGCGTTCTGATTCTTCCGCACGATCGGCAGCGCTATTGACTTCTTCAATCACTTTTCCAAAAGCGTCTCCATCATCACCGCCGGTGTGTTCCGGTTTTGACCTGGCAAGCACATTCAGCACAAACTTGTCGACCGTCTCCCCGGATGTCTCATCTCGGTTGTAAATAAAAACATAAACCGGATAGTCCACCTCAGAATCATTATTCTCCAGCATCGTATCCGGAATCACCACATCAGTCACGCCGTCTTTTGTTGCGCCAAACCTTGTAAGAGATTCCGCACCAGTCTCTTTAAGTGCAAATTGTATCTCTTGTACTTTATTCAAATTTCCGCCTTGGAACCTAAGCACTTGACCATAGTTATACTGCCACAGCTTTCCTTGCAGTACTTTTTTTGTACTATAATCTACTATAATCATTGCATCACCGTCCTACTACTCCTTCATCTGCTCTTCCACTTTCTTTTTCCAAAGTTTTGGTACTTCCTCGATGCTCATTAAATTCTTTTTGATTTTGTCAATGTAAAAATTCACCATTACATATTTCCTCCTTCAGATAATTCAGATACAACACTTCCCAAATCTTCAATTGCACCGTCTTGAATGCCATGCCCTTTTTCCAATGCATCAAGTCTTTTTTCAACATTCGTTTTTTCTCTTAGTGCAAATACCGCTGTTACTGTTTCACCTTGTTTGTCTACTTCTCTAAATAATGGAGACTCTAATACCATGTCCGAATAGTTACCAATCACATTTTCTCCCGATAAGAATTGCACAATGCCTAAATTGCCTTCTTTTTTAAGGGCTTCTGCCACATTCCCTAATGCCTCGAAGCTTTCTACCTCTGTTGTAATATTGTTTAAGCTTGCTCCTTCTTTAATTACAACCTCTGTTTTATCTGTTAAAATCATTTTATCCATAAATCTTATTCTCCTTTTTATCGTTTAAAGAAACTTTATTTCCATCTTCCGAACGTTGCCCATTCAATCGCACGATCATAACTTACTTGTTCCGCCTGAGATGATACATTAAAATGGTTCGGCGTTCTTTGATTGTTATTTCCGCTACTGTCTCCAACCCAAAGTTTTTCAATCAAATTACCATTACGCCCGGGTGTTAAACTTACCCTATATCCTGCGTCACGATATGGTACTTGTAGATTTACACTTGATGTCGCAAGCTTAACTTTATCGTGTGCTGTCGTTCCCCACTGTAGCAAAAACCCGTTTTCGAATTTTATATAATTCTCACCAAGCTCACTACTTTCTCCTAAGATTTTCTCATTCAACGCCTTCCCTTGTCGTGCGTCTAATGCCTTGCCCTCCTCTGTAGTTACAAGATTATTTACTACATCAACCTTATTTAATTTTGCTTCATCAAGCGCCTTCCCTTGCCTTGCATCAAGGACTTTGCCTGCCGATGTCGCTGCAAGATTGTTTACTATTTCTGGCTTATTAGATAAATCTGTATAACTTCCAGTAAATGCAACTGTTTTCAAGTCTGTAAAAAACTTCTTTATCTTTCCAAAGATTGTTGCACAACTTTCTCCAGATTTTATATTTTCTCTTTCAAGTGCTTCCGTAAACGAAACTGTTGAGCCGGCATTTATATTTCCCTGCTCTCCTTGCGGTCCCTGTGGTCCCTCAGGACCTTGATCCCCCTTGTCCCCTTTTGGTCCTTTCGGTCCCGCAACATTTCCAATTAAAACTTTCGGCATAATCCACCTCTCCCTATTATCATTCTATTTCGTAATATAAATTACCGCTGTCATCTAGGCTGAAATTCGGTGCATTCGTAGCGTCTGCATAATGTACATATAAATTTCCTTTATCATCAACACTTAACGCTATAAAGCCTTCCACTGGAACCGTTACACCGCTTTCCCCCGTATCACCTTTCTCGCCTTTTTCACCTTTGTCTCCTTTAGAACCCTTTTGTCCCTCAGGACCTTGTATTCCCTGCTCTCCTTGCGGTCCATTAAAATCTCCATTTTCTAATTTTCCCTCAATGTAAGCGGTAATATATTTTGCTGCCTCTGTAGCAGCTCTTATCTCTTCCGTAAATTCTTTTTCAATTTCATCTGTTATATCTTCTATGTTTTCCTGCATATCTTCGAATGTTGCCATGCGCTTCGTATCTCCTGCACGGAAACATATATATACAGATTTTCCATCTTTACAAAATGGATCATCCTGAAGAACGATAGCATATTCCCCAGGAAGGAGTTTTGTTTTATCTAATTTCCCATAAGGACCTCTCCTGTTTTGTATTGCCATTCTTTCTTTCCTCCATTATCCCGGTATCCATCTGACAAACGATACTCCCTTGTTTTGTTCCGGATATCGTAAGACATATGTCCAAGGAAAATTGTAGTACCCATGTACCCATATTTCTTTCCCTGTCTGGTCTCCGCTTGTGCCTCCTGTAATGCCGCCAAATTCATTTTGGCTTGCTTCGACAAGTTGTCCATTTCCAATATGCATTGCCGTATGACTTCCAGGACGCAATAAAATATCTCCCCGTTCCAGCCCTGAACCACTTGATAAACTTACCTGACTTGTTACATCCACAAAACCGGCATTAGTAAAAACACTGTACATAGAACCTGTCGCTGGCGTATATCCCGGTCGAGTATTCAATCCGGCATTGTGATATGCCCATGATAAAAAAGAAGAGCAGTCGTAGTTAGGCCCATCTCGACTGCCCTGATCATATCCGTGACTATTGTCATTTGCAATTCCAATAGCCCAATTTACTGCTGTTTCTATTACTGACATTCATCTCTCCCTCTCTAAAAAGTACTGCCTGATGCTGTTCTTCCTCCAACAAGAATTCCACTTTTGAACTGTAAATAACTTCCATCACTGAATTCTGCTGTTCCTGTTTTTCCCCCGCTGATAGAAATATTATCAGCACTTAACGATAAAAATTCTCCACCACCGATCGAACAAGAACCTTTGCCCCCACCATTAACCAACATAATATTCCCATTCTCCGAAAGAGTTAATCTAGGTGGGTTACTGCCTACTAACACATCTATCGTAATCCCACCATTGATGTACGAAATTGCGCCCGTTACTTTTCCCGCTTTGTTTTTGATATATATATAACCGTTTTCTACAATAACAGAGCTTCCGTCCAATGTGTTTTTACTCTCAAATCTTCCACTTGCACTAACCCCTTTGCTATCCCATCTGCCAATTTCATTTCCTGACGCATCCTGAATGGTCATCTTCCCATTCTGGTTATTATATCCGCCGAGAGTAAGTGTTCCAGCATGGATCCAATCACAATTAATCCCAATTGCAGAAAGTACATTTACAACTGCATTTCCGGAAGAATCCATCCCGGCATTCCAAGTTTTTCCACCGTCCGTAGACACGGCAAATGTATTAGCTGTCATTTTCCATATAGTCATAGATTCCTCTAATGTTGGCTTGTCATGCATGTAATAAATGATCGAACCGTCCTCTAATTCCTCTGCGGTTTTGTAGACACCAAAAGACTGAGTGATAAGATTTGTAAGCGCCTGCACCGCCAAATCATACTCTGAGATTTGCGCCTGTGCGTTTTTTCGAGCTGCTATAATCGCCTGCGTCATCTCTGTATATCCCTTCGCACTGTTTTTAGACGGTGTTTCTGCATCGCAAGACACACTCATAAAACTGCCCAAATTAAAAGTGAGATTCGTAATAAAACAATGGTATGTATTCTGTTTACGATCAGTCACATATGCTAAGTCTCCCGCCTCAATCGTTGGGTCTGAGAGTGCCTGCGTAGACATTGGACGGAATCTTAATCCTATCAGTTTACTTCCCAAATACGATGCAATCTTTTCAGCATCGCCCTTTTGGATAAATTTGTTCCCAGAAATTGAAAGTACATAACCTTCTGTCCCATTTAGAACCGTATTCTTTTTTTCTTTTTCTGTTTCCGCAAATTCTTCTGTTACGCTTACTCCGGTTATTACTACATCATCCGTACACACACTGAATCCGTTCAAAGAATATAAATGGTGATAAAAGTCTAAATCGTCAAACGTGCCACCATCTGCACTCACGCCACTCGAATAATCATCAAAGTTTCCACCATCCGCTTGATCTCCTGACGCATACTGTGTGGTTCCATCATCAAATATACCGCCGTCAAGATTATCATTCTTTTCAAAAATCGTTTGTTCAAACCATCTAATTTCCAACCTTCCATAAGTATCACATCTTGCAAACCCACAAGATAGTTGTGCAGCATAAGCAAGTACCTGTCTACAAGTCAACGCCTCATCTTCCGGTCGTTCTTTTATTTCAAGATTGTAATTGCTAAATGCAGGTGTATTTAATTGCACACCACAATAATTGCAAATATCTCTCACAATCTCTCCTAATGTTGCTGGATACGGAGTTTTCACTTCCTTGTAATCCATATCAAACTTCGACATATAATCAAGACATTCCAGCGTAATTGTTGTCCCATTATAGCTAGGTTCATCCACAATAAAAACGCCTTTTCCTATTTTCTCGATTTTCCCACTATCTAATTTTAATCCAAGATGCACGGTGACAACAGCACCGTCAAAATCATACTCCGAAAACTTATCATAAATATTGTTCAGCGTTACTGTCAGTTTATTTATGATGCAACTTCCAACCGTGAATTGATTACTCGCTGTCACTCCATCAGAAATTTTCAGTCCGTTTTCCCATAAGTCAGAGTTATCTAATGTTTCTATCTTCGTTCCATCTTTCAGCGTAATATCAAGATATATAAGAAAATTTCTTTTATCTGATTCCATTTTTTGTTTGAATTCATTTGAAACATTAATCATTGCACTACCTCTCTATCAAATCAAAAGATACACTTTCATATCTTTTGTTTCCTATCGTCCATATTTTCACAGGGGCTGACCTGTCTCCCACGTAAAAAGTTCTTGTTTCATCAGTTCCACTCATGGCATCCGGATAAGTAACTTTTATATACTCCGGATTGAATGCTTTCAAAACTTTTGATGTTTCTTCTTGTGTTAGTCCTTTCCACGAAAGGGAAATCTTTCTTTTCTGTCCAACTCTGTTTTTGTGCATAACCGTATCCTGCGTTCGTCCTGCTGCACTGTCCGAGATATCTTGCAATCCCCAACTAAAAGAGGATGGCGTTTTTACCGCCACCCCATCTACTGAAATCATCGACATTTTATCACCTCTTGCTATACAGGTATTACTACGCTGTATCTTCTATCTGTCTTTTCTTTGCCCTTTTTTACTGTTTGATACAATGTTTCAGAATCACAAATAATTGTCAATTCCACAACCGGAGCACCTGTTGAATTTCCACCAAAAGACATCGCCACATCTGTGAAAGCCCCGGCAACAGCACTTTGAACACCTGCTGCAATACCAGATACAATTTGATTGTTATTAGCTACAACATTTCGATTTCCCATGCGCCCTACAAGCTCCGGTCCACTTTCTCTCGCAACAAACATTTCTCCTGTGCTTGGAAATCCTCCTTTTTCATACCATTCGACTCCAATTTTAGGAATCGGGGTAGATATACCTGCAATTTCCACATTTCCAGTCTTCTTAAAATGCGGCGTTGGAATATCAATCGATAAGAATCCATCTATGAATGACTTAATTGTATCTTTTCCTATATCCCATAGACTTCCAATTGCATCTTTAATTTTCTGCGGCAGCTCTGCGCACCATTTGAAAACATCTACAATCTTATCTTCCAATCCCTGTAATAAGCCTTGTACAATATAATTTCCTTGTTCTTGCATCACTTTCGACGGAGAATGTATTCCAAATGCTTTTTTAAACCCGTTTACGAATGGATCAAAAATATTTTCTTTAATCCATGTCCCAATTGATGCCATTGCATCCCAAATTCCTTTTAGAAGCCCCTCTATCGTAAATTGCCCATCTTCATACGCCGTTTCTTTCCACCAGTCAACAACAGATGTCCAAGCATCTTCAATTAATCCGTACAAGAACGCCGCAAGACCTCCAAGCGCTGCTCCAATTCCTTCGAATACTCTCTGTGTAATTCCCGACCAATCAATCGTTCCTATGAAGTCTGCGATTTTTCTTCCAAGTTCTGCCCAATCTGTATTTTCAAAGAATTCTATAATTGCATCAAGAATCCCTTTTACTCCATCAGATAATCCTTCTGCAGCCTTTGTCCATTCGATTTCTCTTATACTTCCATTTAAAAAATCCGAAATTGCTCTTCCAAATTTTTTCCATTCAAAAGTCGTCACAAATTCATATGCAAAATCAATTACGGTATTGATTCCGTTTGCAAATGTACTTCCTACCAACTCCCAATCAGTAGTCGAGATGAATCCATTCAGGAACGTTGCAATGCTTTTTGCTATTTTTGATGCAGTTTCTCGTATTTTTCCCCAAGGAATACTGTTTAATGCAGCATTTAGTTTTTCTCCTACAATAGACCCGATTTCTGTAAAATCTGCCGTTTTCCACGCTTCTTTGATTCGTTCTGCAATACTTTTGAATTTGCTATCAACTTCTACCGTTTCAAACATTTCTCTTGGAGAAATACCACCATCAAGTTTCCCTGAATTTTCTTTCGAATTATCATCCAGCTTATTCAGCTGATCGAATCCAAGCACCGATCTCTTTGCTTCTTCTCCTGCCTTTTTCGCTGTCTGTGCCGTATCTTTTAATGACTCTGCGTAATTTTGCTGAACCTTTTTTGCCTTTACAAATGTTCCTTTTCCCGTCAATGCAGCCATCAATTGGCCAACTGCATTTGCTACAGAGATAATCTTTTGTATAAATGTGTTTAATATCGGAGCTACGACATCTAGTATTGGTGCAAATGCTGCTGCCAAACTATTTTTCAATTGTGTCAAACTAGACATCAGCATCGAAATACTATTGTTTGTACTGTCGCTATATTGCGCAAGGTTTTTAAACCCTTCCTTCATTCCATTTAAAGCGCCATATATAACAAAGCTTGCAAACATGTACTTCGCAGTCGTTCCCAATGTTCTTAATGCGCCGCCTAATCCTCTTGACGCATTCGACATTCCATCCATTGATTTTTTACTTTTTCCAAGAAGTGGGATTCCTGTTTTGAACTTTTGAATCAACGCGCCAAATGTACCAGATGTCTTTCGTATCGCTGGTGTAATTTTTTTAAATGTAGAAAACAGTCCACCTAATGTCTTTGATACCATTCTTGCCGTTTTACTAACAACCGGTATATTTCCAAAAGCATTTCCTATACTTTCTTTCATTCGTTTTGCCGTTGCAACTGCAGACCCGCCGACATTCCCAATTGCACTTCCTGTATTGTAACGCACGTCTTTACCAAGTCCCTGCATTCTCAATCTATTAGCACTATAGCTTTCCTGTGCTTTTTTCGCCTTTTCGATTTCCTGCGTCAGCTTCTTATATTCTTCACTGCTTTTCTTAATGCCTGTCGCATCCATATCTCTTTGCTTTTCCTGCAGTCTTTTCAGCACTCGTTCTGTTCTTTCTATGTCTTCTGCATTTTGCTTGTATTCATCTGTCTCTACCTTGATTCCTGCTGCTATTTGCGCCTGTTTTACATAACTTTTTACACCATCAGAAATTCTCCCAAAAAAAGTTAGACTTTTCATATCTTTTGCCATGCTTTTAAGCATATTTTTCATGTTCTGAAATTCCTTCATTCCAGAATCACTAGCTGAATTCGAAGTTGCTTTTTTCACTTGGTTCATTTCCTTTTTTACTGCGTCAGCCAACGATTTTGCTTCCGTCTTTGCCTTCTTGCTTTCATCCGCAAAAGACTTCGAGTCTCCTTCTATTACAACACGCATTTTTTCTAATTCAATACTCATTTCTCACCTCCTCACCTCCTCACCGCACGAATAGGTGTAACTATTCTTCATATCCCATTCTTTTATTGTATTCCATTGCATATTGTGCTCTTCTTTTCTTATACTCTTCGAATTGTTTTTCCTCGCTTCTGTTTTTATATTCTTCCTTTTCTTTTTCAAACAGCTCCGGGAAAGCGTCCCACTCTCTTACAATCTCTTTCTGTTTATCATCAATGAGTGTAATCATTCTGTCTCTTATTAAATCTGCAAGAAGAAATTGCATAGATATCTTTTCCTTGATTTTCTCTTTCTTTTTGCGATTATAAGCATATATCATGTCGTTGACTTCCTTGATTGAACTTCCCCAGAAAGTTTCTGCCGGAACATCGCACTCCAATGCATTGTAATACATTTCCGTTATATATTCAGATGTTAGATTTCTTCTGCATCCTCCATCTTTTCCTGAATCTCTTCCATCTGATTTTGCGTAAAAAAACCAGATACAGACAATATCGGCATTATAACGCTCGATAATAGTTTGATCTGGCTTCCACCATTTTCTACATATTCATCATATAGATTTTGAACCTTTTTAAAATCTATCTTGTGATGATACTTTTGCGCAGCCGCTTGGATTATCGTTAACATAATCGCCAGCGGCGGAACATCATCAGATGTGATCACTTGCAATAAATTCCTTCTGTATTTGTCTTCTAATTTACAGATCACGCTTGTTGTTAATTTTAAGTGAAGTTCCTTACCTTCCGCAATCTCCCAAATCGCATATGGCTTTCTTACTTCTTTTTTCTCTTCGATATCTTCTGTTTTCTTTACTTCATCTTCTTTTACTTCGTCAAATCCCGATAAACTTTCCATGTCTCATTTCTCCTTGTATTTTTATTTATGCATCTGGATCTGTAATATTCAATCCTGATTGCAAAGACATTGATACATTCAAATCAATCACTCCATTTACTCCTCCACCTGTTCTTTTTAATGCTACCTGTGCATCAAATTCCGTCGTGGTTCCATCTTTAAGTGTTTCCTTGAAACTTAAAATCTCTTTGTTTTTTTCAGCATCTCTTAACAGCCGATATGGAGATTCTGCATCCGTGTTGTAATACTTAAACACATACGTCATATCTCCTGCATCCCCGACTCCATTTTCGTATTGTTTTACTTCATCTTCTAGGGTCGTATTCTCAATCTTTTCTGGTTCTACTCCCATTTCTGGAATTTCCTTTAACCCCTTTAGCTTTTTAAACGTTTCTTCACCTTTCTTCTTGAACTCCAGTTTTGCTCCATTCGCCAACATCGCTATCAACCTCTCTTTCTTTAACGTCCTCCATTCCAGTACACCATTTCTGTATCAATATCAATGATTCCTTCATAACGCATTTGCTTATGCCTCATTCCAGATTGTTCTGAGATATCACTGCATCCAGTCCTTACGAGTCCTAACTCCGAAATCTTTTCATCTATCTTAATCGCGATTTTCGAAATGCTTTTATTATCCCAAATATCAATCCGGAATCGAACATAGCTTTTTTCTTCTTTGTCCGTTTTTTCATACACGGAATTTTCTTCTTCTGTGTACTGGATTGCAGGCATCCTTGCCCAATCATTCGGATATACATCCGATACATTGTCATTTACCTCTAATAATTTTGAATAAAATTTATCCTTTATATTGATCATATCGCATTTTTCGCTCCTTTCATTGTTTCCAGCTTTATCAAATGCTCAATTTTTTCTTTATTATTTGCAAACGCCGGATATAAAAATGGTTGAGCCGGTTGTCCAGTGCATTGATAAAATTTTCCATCTTTTGTATCAATCGAAAACCAATTGTATTTTTCCGCCAAATCAATATCTATTTGACTTTCATGTATCCACCAAGGACTATTCACATAAGAAGGTGTTACATTCGGAGATATTCCACTATGTTCTTGAGCTCCTTTTGGACCCGTTCCCAATTCCACATAAGGTCCATATTCTTCGTTGGTATAAACAACTCCTCTTGCTCCAGTGCCTATTTTTTCTGTTTTTGCAAAAATCCTATTTTTTAGGTTTCCTGTTTCCGTCGGTGCTAACATTTTTGCATTCGCTCGAACCATTTTCGTTGCGTTTGAAATACCTTTTACAAGACTATCTTGCATAGCTTTAGCTGAATCATTTAGCTGCCTACATAATTTATCCGTACCTCTTACACTCAAATTTTCTCTACCTCCATATAGATAGGCTGATACGGCTTTATTGAAATAATCTGGTAATCTGGATCTTTTTCTCTTCCCGAATCCAGACAAATTCCATCTCCTTCACACAACGAAAATCCATTAAATTGATAAATTATTTTTCCTTCTTGCTCAATGATTTTGTATTTTCCTTCTATTTTGCAATTCTTAATATAATTTATTCGATTTCCATATTGTGCTACCTGTAACTTCCCTGAAGCCGGCCACACTTCTCCTTTTACCGGTTTTGCGTTTTTATAAGTGATTACCGGGCTTCCTTCTTCATCTTTCTCAACAACTTTATTTTTTAGATAAATCTGTTGCATCCTACTTCTTCTCATGCGCACAACCACCACACCTCGCTAACCTATACCGCTTTAAAATATCATATATATGTTTCGGGGCAGAATCGAAGCTATAACTTTCTCCCGCTTCGCTTCTCCCAGTTTCACCTTCTGTCCCCATTCTGTTATATGATATTAATGCTAAATCTCTCTTTGGTTTTTCAAGTGCTGGAATCATGTGTGTTCTGTTTGTATATGACAAAACAAACTCTTCTGCATCTTCCAAGAGAGTCTCAATCAAATCCGTGTTACTTTCCCCTGTCAGTTTTTTTAGTCTTGCAATACTTTCCTCGCTTTGCATTAGACCTCACCTTCCAAAACTTGTAAGAGATCTTCTTTTTTTAACGCATCACAACCGGATATCCCTCTTTCTTTTGCGATTGTGCGAAGCTCTCCTACATTCATTTTTGAAAGATCATTTTCTTTTTCTGTTTCATTTTCAAAATGTTCGGTCTCTTCTTCAATTTGAATGATCTTTTTAATCTTCTCCTTATCGTCATTTACAATATAAATATCAGGTTCCTTTTTCGCCAATTTAATTACATCACTGTTCAAACACTCTGTCAGAACTTTATTTTTTTTATTATATATAAAAGACATTTTCACCCCTCCTTATTTTGAATTCGCTGTTAACACGGCAATGCATTTACTTTGAAATACTTTTGCCCCATATACATGCAAGCCTTTCACTGCATCAGAAAATCGTTTCTCAGGTCTGTATGCTTCTGTTTCCAAAATTTGTTCTGCATACGATCCAGCTTCATTTGTCCCAGCAATAATCTTATATTTTGCTTTCTCTACATTCGGCACATTATTGGATACATAAATCGTAAATCCTGCTGCCTGTCCAACTTCTCCACCTTCCAAAATCGCTTTATTGTAATCTGTTCCATTTCCAACAAAACGTTTGTCTTTTAAAAGAAGTCCGTGGAACCACGCAGGAATTACCGCCCATCTTCCAACCGTTGTTACGTTTGCTTCTGTGAGCTTTGTTCCTAAGTCAACTAAATAATCATACGCATTATCCACCGTTATAACAATTGGAGATTCATCTGTTCCGATTTGATTATCTCCATGCACATTTACCGCGAGAAGATTTGCCGCAAATTGATCTACTACATCGTTCATCGCATATGCTGCACGTTGCATAGCTGCATCCATGAGTTTTGGGTTTGTTTGTGCGTTATCTACATCATCGACCGCCATATTAAAGTATTTTGCCTGATCAATCGTAAGTACCTGCTGCTCTCCACTCAAATCCTCCGGCGCATCGATGTCTTGTCCTTTTGTGTAATCTTTTACTGTTACATCTCCGATTTGATTTACCTTTACCGTATCTCCATAATTTTTAATTTCCCCTTCATAATCTCTGTTTAATAAATTCAAATAAACATGTCTCTTGTCCAAATGTGCTAAAAGTCGCGCGCTCCAAATTGTTGGGATAAAATTTTTCACTGACATATTATATTACCTCTCTTTCTTATTTCCATTCTTTCATTGATTCGTTGATCGAATCCCAATTTTTATTAATTTCTGCTGGTGTCATCTTCGAAACCTGTTCCTTCGTAAACGCCACATTGCCATCTGCTCTCTTTGGTGGTTTTCCACCCTTTAATCGTTCTTCCACTGCTGCTTCCACTGCATTTTGAAATGCTTTTTCTATAGTTTCAATTGACTTGTTGCATGCATCGGCATCTGAATAGTCTAAAATCTCTGCAAGGCTTGCAGGAAGTTTCTTCTCCGATAATGTGTTTTTAGCCTCCGCCATCAATTCTTTTCTCGTGACCGCTGCTTCTCTCTCAGAGATTTCTTTTTCTTTTTTTTGCTGTAAATACTGTTCTTTTTGTTCCTTTGTCATGCGTGCAAGTTTTTCTGCTTCCGAAAGCTTATCATCAGTTAAACTTTTCCATTTCTTTTGCGCTTCTGAAACTGCTTTTTTTACTGCTTCTTTCATTCTTCTTTCAAATTCTTCTTTGTTTCCGTCTTTTTCGATGAAATCGTCGAACGACTGACCTTCTCCTCCTGTTCCGTCTGGTTCTTTCCCTTCATCGCTCCCTCCATCATCCGAGAAAAATTGCAGTGCTAACGGAAATCTTCTCTTTTCATTTTGCATAATTTAAACTCCTTTCGTTATTGTTTTCGCTATTTAACGGATAACTCCGAGACATTCCGACCACCTCCCACCTAATTTCTTTCATAAAAAGAACACCTACCATTTTCTGATAGATGTTCTTTGTTTTTACATTCCCAATATTTCAAATTCCTGCCAAATATCTTTTAATAATTTTTCATTTACTCTATGGTTATTTACCATATCTTCTGCATTATCATAATACGTCCCTTCTCCATCCGGGCATTCCGCAATGAACGGAGTTCCATCCGTCGATATATTATATCGAATTCCGTACAACCTAAACTCTATATCAAGCCCCATATCAACTGCATCCGTCAATTCTTTTAAACTCTCAAGCCTGTCTCCCAATTTCATCACCCTCTCTATAAAATATCAGCATTTGCTATTTTATCTCCTAATTTTAACGGCATATCATGCACCTCATCTCTTTTTACGCTCGAATCATTCAATTCTTTCCATCCATGTCTATGTGGCACAACTGGATGTTTTACTGCATTGCCATGATCCGTTAAGTCTATATCCAGTCTTGGCTTTCCCGTCTTTCCGTAATATCTTCTTTGAACTATTTTCCCATTTTCATATTTATCAAATATACTGTTCGGTGCGTTTTCAAATGGTACTTTATGAACTTCCCCGGAGCTTATGTTTTCTTGACATTTTTTCTGCCAATTTACATCTTTGTATGCTTCTTTCATTTCCTTCCAGGTTTCATTTTTATTATACTTCATATCTCGAAACTTAGCAAAAGATTCTAAATCTTTTTGATTTCCCAAAACTTCTTTATAAGATTTATATTGTTTTTTATCTGCAGATTCACCCTTTATCTTTTTCTCTACAGTCTTTGCTGCCTTTTTCCCTTTCACATATCTGTTATACCACTCACTCCACGTCATGTTAGCCGGTACAAAAATGTTTTCTCCAGTCTCTGGATCTCTCGCACGTGCTTTCATGGTTTTTAATACTTCTTCTGATATGTAAGCAATTGTAGTAGATCTACAAAACGGATGCATAGGCGGATAATTTGTTCCTACTAAAGCATCTTCAAGCCTGATGCGCATTTTATCCATATTTCTGCATATAGTCGATGTTTTTAAGTCCAGTGTCGCTACAAATATATATTCCTCTATCCCACACTCCTTATACGACTCAATTTCAAGTTGGCCAACAATATAAGCGCTTTCTGTCCTGACTAATCTTCTCGCCTGATAACTTCCAACTAAAAATTGATTTTCTAGCTCTCTTGCAACTTCCCTAAGTGGCTTTCCAGTCATAATCGAAACAGTCAATTGCTCTTTTAATTCCTGCGCAAGTCTATCTGTATTCTTCCAAATACGTTTTGAATAATTTTCTCCCGACCACTTTGCGTACAACGCTTTCGCAATCTTGTTTTCATCTATGTTTGCGAATCGAAATCCTATTTCTGTATAGGACTGCAAATCAAACACCGACTTGTAATATGCCTCTATTCCTAAATCTGTGTAAAAGTTAGTCGAAATTATTTTTTCCTGTTGATATACAGAAAACATCATCGAATCAATTTCATCTTGCAGTTGTTTTAGTCTCCTTATTCTGAATTGATATGCAGGAGCTTCCAATTTGGCAAGAAGATCTTTTTTCTTTTTATTATCTTTTTCTGCTGCCAGTAACCTTTTCAGCTCTTCGATATCCTCTTTCTTTTTCATTCTTGACAAAAGATCTAAAGCTTCTTTCTCTGTAAGTTCATATTTATCTACATATTTATCAAAAATTTCTTCCGCTTTATAAATCAAATATCTGCTTGCTTTCACATAAATATCTGCTATCTGTTTTGCGTTTTTCTCTGCCTCCTCCATATACTCAAACATTCTCTGAGATTTTCTTTTTTTCCAATAAGAAAGTGTTTTTTTATCCATCTATATCAGCATCTTTCTCTTCTTTTAGAATTGTGTCTTCCGGAGCTGTATTTTCATTTACGGAAAACACTCTTCTTTGCGCTTCTACATTGTCTTCTTTTTCCTTCTTGACATTTTCTACTTCCGCATCCGGATCTTCCACAAACGGCAATAGTTGTATCAACGTCTTGGTGCTTACTTTTCCGTCAAGGTTTGCAATCATCTGCGCTATTTCAACTAGATTTTTCGGTAACGCTCTACTGAATACAGGTATGATAGAATCTGATTCCACGGAAACCGCCTTTAACCCCAGGAAATTACAGAAAAGCCGTATGCGTTTCCTTAAACCCTTTCTGTAATATCGTTCTTTGATTTTCGTTACCATTTCCAGCCCTAGCAGTTTGTATTCCATCGCAACGCCAGACGTATTTCCACTGAAATTTTCATCTGTTAGATTTGGAATATGGCTGAATGTATAAATGTCTTCTTTTATCGCCTTTCTGAGCGTTTCCGCTCCCGTTTCATCTAATTGCCTTGTTAGATACTCCGCTCGTGAATCAGGATCCATTTCCAATAATTTATCAGTTTTTAGCTTCCTATGCGCTTCTTGCGATTCCTCCTCAGTATCTCCAAGTATCGAACCATAGATTACAAGTATTGCATCAATGAATTGTTCCTTGTCATTCACTCTATCAGCCATTAGCATATTGTATGCATCTATCAACCCGATCTGTTGCTCAAAATCCCCGATATTAAACTTGTTATTTTTATATTCCGTAATCGGACACTCTCCCAAATTGTGAGCAACGCCTTCGTTTTCTCCGATCGTCTCTGGTCCCTCACTATAATCCGTCGAAAGTTCAAAATTATAAATCAAATTTTCCGTACAAACAGTTGCTATATATTTTTCTTCATTGGTCGCAGAATTTTTTTGAATGTAATAATACACCCCGAACAATTCCTTCTGCTCAATAGAATCATCCCGTACAATGAAAGTATTCTCTGATTCCAGGTTCCTTGTCATCAATTCTGCTTCTCCTTCTACTGCATATGTATAATCAAAGGCAACTCCATAGATAGACTGCATTAAAGCATTATCATTATCTGTGTCATCTACTTCAGCTACGTCAAACGCTTTTATTAGCACCTCTATATCATGTTCTCCTGTGTTATCATATGTTATCGGATTTCCCATAAAATACCCAGACGCTGTATCCGTGATATCTTTTGCATGATTACACACAGTTTTCGCATTAGGCGCATTATTTTCTCTTTCCTTATCCGATATCGCATGTTTTCCATCGTAATATTCCTTATTTTTCTTTAACTGCGGAACTATATTTTTGCGATGTTTGCTAATCAATTGTGTAATCAGTCTTTTATTAAGATTTTCTTCGTCGTATTTATCCCGCGGGTAAGTAAGACTACAAAGCATATTTTTCCCCTTTCTATCGGAATCCCAATTTTTTCTTGTCCTTGACTCTTGCTTTTTGATTATTCAAAATCGTATAACAGAAATATCTTACTGCATCCATTGCATGATCCATTGTTTTTATCGGCTTATCTTCTCCGCGTTCTGCTGCCTTTTTATCCCATGCGTAGGAAGCAAATTCTTTTCTCGTGTTTATACACGATTCAGAAAAAACGATCTTTCCTTGATTCAGGAGCATTCCCACTACACGAATGCCGTCTTCTACATCATTTTTTGCCTTAATCACCGAAAATCCAGCTTTTCTTAAAGCGGCTATGAAAGAAGCTGCCGACGGATCTACGATTACCGCTTTTATTTCTGTCCCATCTAAAAATCTTTTAAAATCCTCTATGTACTGATCATCTGTCTTTTGTTCCTCCTTTTCTCTTCCAGAGTAGTAATATTCCCTGATACAATACCATTTTCCATCTATTCCCTTGTTCCACAAAAGAAAAACTGTCGCATTTTGCGTACCATAGTCTACGCTTACGTATCTTCCTGAATTAGTCAGATTTTTAAAAAATTGTAATATATTCTGCACATGTTTCTCTTCCGAGAACATGTCATAAATAATTCCTTCTGCAACGGCCCACAATCCACGTATATACCGTTTGTAAAATACTCCGGTATACATCGATCGATATCGTTCTTTTACTTTCTCACTGAGACTCAAATTGTCATCCATTGTGAAATGTATATATAATAATCTCTTCAGAACAATGTTCTGCTTTTTTAATTCATCCGCTTTTTTTTTCCCCAGGAACCCAACACTCTTATCAATCCAATTTACTTTAAACCAGTGATACGGACCATCCGGATTGCAGTTAAACCAAAATTTAGATCCATCCACCGAGCACCTACCAGTAGCTTGGTTTACAAAGCTTTCAGGCATAAGTGCTACCTCATCAAAAAAACAGCCCGCGAGAGTGATGCCTTGTATCAAATCTTGTGACCGTTCATCTTTTCCACCGAATATGTAGAAATAATTTTCTACTCCGTTTTTAGATACTACAACCAAATTATCTGATCTGTGATCAGTCACTCCATAACCTCTGCTTTTCAACATGAGTTTTAGCCAAAACAGTACATTTCTTCGGAAAGAGCCTATTGTCTTTCCGCACATGCCAAAATTCTGCCCAGAAAACGTTGCCATAGCCCACATCACATAGGATAATGACATGCTTACCGTTTTCCCCGACCTGATTGCTCCATCCGCTATGATTCCATCCCATTCACATACTGGTGATGTCGGAAGCCACCATGTTAGTACTTGTTTCTGCTTTTTAGAAAAGGGTTCAAACTTAAATATTTGTTTCGTTGATGCTTTTCTTCTATTTTTCATTTCAGATATTGTTCGCTTTAATGATTGTATCTTATCCATCATCATCACTCCAAACATCTTCCACAGTTTTATTCATCGCTTCTATAAATCCATCATCTTCCTTAACATCAGACTGTCCATTTTGTTTCAATAACTCTAACTCGAATTTCATTGTTTCCAGTTCCAGATGTGCATCGTCATATCCAAATTTGTGTAAAGAATCAATTGCTTTTTGCTTTCGCGCTTGGACTCTCGTGAGGGCATCTTCTATTGTTTGTACCTGTGATAAAATCCCTTCGTATTCTTTCAGATCAGTCCATTCCCCTCTTTCATGTCCTGCTGCATACCTCGTTACCATCATTCCTGTTGGTATCTTCACATCTCCACTCGTATATTTCTCGCATTCCGTTTCTTTCAATAATTGAATCCGTTTCAACATTCTGTGTTCTCGGACTGTTAAGAGCTGTATTTCCTGTAGTAAAAGCTGTTCTTTATCCTGCGGTATTACCTCTAATAGTTCTTTCTCCTCTTGATTTAATGTATCAAAAAAGAGAGTTTCAAACTCTCCTGTTTTTAACGCATTTTTGTTGTGTCTCGGTGGTGCTCCTCCTTTGTTCCCTGCTGCATTTTTATTTCCTAGTTGACCACCTTTTTGTTTAGTAACGTTACTATTATCATTTGGTAACGTTACTTTATCCCATCTATCTTGATTTTTCCATTTTCTGACTTGTTCTTCCGACACGTTTAATTCTTCCGCAATGTCTTTAAGAAGGCGTGTTCTTCCACTTTCAACCCATAGTTCTTTCGCCTTATCTCTATTTGGACTTCTCGGTCTCGCCAAGCCTCACCACCTCTCATTCGTGTTTGTTTTTTAATTTTCTATCTCTGGATACAACAGGACTTGAACCTGCGACCTTCCACTTATGAGGCGGCTGCTCTGACCAACTGAGCTATGTATCCGTATTTTGGTATTAGAAAAGCACCCCAGAGGGTGCTCTTTATTTTAATTATTCAAACTGTTAGTCCGGAGTGGAACGTCTATATCCTCTTACACGCACTCCGTTACTTTTCGTATACCCCTTAACAGGTACAATTTTCTTTGTTTGATTTCCTCTTACACTTGATTTTGTTTTAGCCATATTTTTTCTTCCTTTCTGTCTACGGAAGAAACATATCCAACAGGTAAATATGCTTCTTTATACAATTAGTTACCTTTTTTAGTCGGTTCAGGACCTGGACCTATCCAAATTCTGAAGGCTTTCTTACCATAAGATTTGGCATAAATTTTCTCACCATCTCTTGTAGTAATCCATGTACGAAAAATATACATATATAACCACTCCTTTCGCAATTTCCACTTGCGAAAGTATAACTACAGTGATATAATTCAATTGTCTAGAAAAAATTATACACCTGTTGAACTGTAGAAATACTTTTCAACTAGTGGCCAAGCATCTTGTGTGCTTGGTTTTTTTTGTATATAAATGAGTAAAAACTCTTTATACCTTTTTCAGCTGATACGAGGCAGCTTTCATCGAAACTCCGCAATGCTTGCATACCTCATTCGCTTCCATTCCCCTTATTAAGTAATACGGCATTAATAATTCACCGCCAAATGCATCTGCTTGCCACTCCGGATCTCTGAATATTTCTACTTCTCCGCTACCAGTTCTTGCAAAACTTATGTTTCTGCGTTCATGTTGCAATAAATGAAAAAGTTCATGTGCCATCGTCAATCGATCTCTTCCACTCCTTGCCACAGCCCTATTGTATACATCTTCTCTAATGTGTATTTCGTTTCTGTCCGGATATGTTAATCCATGACACTCACCCATTTCTTCAATTGTATCTACCACAAAATGGAAACCTGAATCAATCTTTGGTAATTTAATTTCCAAAAACCTAACAATATCAAAATAAGGTGTGTTTAAACTTCCATCAATTTTTCTGATAAGTCTCGCCATCCCCCTAATATCTCTTCTAGACAATGGCTCCGCAATGCATTTTGTCATTTACGCCTCCTATTTTTTGTCAAGTATCTTTCGTAGACTTCTCATATCTTCATCAGTAAGATTTTTAAATTTTCTTGCAAATGATAATGCCAAGTCTACTTCAGCACAGCTTGAATTTTGAAGATTAATTTTTACATTATCCTTATTTTCATAAGCTGCCCTTTGTAATTCCAGCGCTTCGTCATCACTCAAATCATAGCTTTGAATCAATGTCGAAAGCCAAGAGTCTGGAACTTGCCTTTTTCCATTCTCTACCGCTGAAAGATACGCCACTGTAACATTAAGTTCGTTAGCCATATCTTTCAATATCTGATCATTGTCAATCCTTATCTTTCTCAATAGCTTTCCAAACCTTGTTATCATAGTTCTTTCCTCCGCGTGTTTCTCCTTTTTACCTTTTACACCAGTAATTATATCACATCGGTTTAATTTGTCAACACTTTGTTTAATTAATATACACTTATTTTATCCAGTTGTCAATCCAACTAAAAAACTAAATTTCTATAGCTACTCATCAATACAAAAAGACACCTCACAATCTGCAAGGCGCCTTTATGGATATACAAGAAGAATTTTGTCAGGAGAAATCAACCGATTCTCCGAGCCGATTGCTGTTCGCCTATTGGCTCTATTGTTATTATAAATATGTTTCGTATGCGTGCTATGCGTTTTTCAAATATTCATCAATTTTTCTACTCACACAGCTTTGATCCAAATGTACTTTTTTTGCCACCTCGCTCTGCTTCACCGGTTTTTCCCCATTTATGAAGTAATGATTGAATATTCTTCTTATCAAACTATTTTGAATCTTCCCTACAAAATCCTCAATCTCCTCATTTTCCTTTTCCAAATATGTCTTTCTTTTCAAGTCTCGGTTCTGCAGTCTCTCATACTTCTTCTGATCAAACCCTACGACTGATTGTGGCATTGGATAACCTTTACTGTAATCAAATACAACATCATTCCCTATCATGCTTTCGCTCTTCCATCGGTTATTCAGCATCCAGTCCAGCTCTGCGATCTCTTGTCGGTTGCTCCTGTACGATGCTAACCGTTCTTTTGTCATTTCCACCGGCACCACCTCCCTTATGTATTTTTCTGATATAGTCCATTACCTAGATGCTTTGATATGCCTGACGATGAAATGCAGCACTTGCCTCGTCAGGAGGCTTGTTTGTTTCCATCTCAGCATAATGACTGTTTCGTTCAATCTTTCGTTCGTCACTGGTGTGTTTTCTCTTCATATCTGATCTCCTTGTAAATTATCCTTGCTCCTTTTGCAATTATGTAGCCTGCTGCCACAAATCCACTTATGACAGTAAGAGCACTCGCTACGAAATCTAATGTTTGTAAAAAGTACAAATTATCACCTTCTTTAAATTTTTTATTTTTTTTCGCAAAATGGCGTTAGTTTTCCAGTGTTTATGTGTATATATAGTAGAGGAACAAATATTGAGGTCGGGGCAACGGCACTTAAGACCGTGCTCCGCTGTCCTCTATAAAAAGTCTTCTATGCTCATCTGCCCTGGTATGTTTTCATCCTCCATCCACCAAAGGAATACCTCTTCGCCCGTCTCCCATTTGTGCTCTTTTCCCCGTTTTTCCCGCTCTTCCAACATTCTGTCAAATGCATTTATATACAATTGCTTATACTTTGGGAAATCTGCAAATTCTTTGTAACGCTTCTTTCCAAAGTCCTGTAAATCAAGATACTTCCAAATAGGCTCCCAAGGTTCCAATCCGTTTTCTCCACCTTTACTGTGTGTCTGTTCCGGCCACATAATCTTTTTCCCGTCTCTCCTAAAGACCGCATACCATCTTTTTCTTGTTGTAGGTGCACCATAATCCGCAGCAACCAATTCTCTACTATCAAAGATGTATCCAAGACTTTTCATAGCTGTAATGAACTTCTTATAATCTTCCCCTCTTCGTTCCTTAATCGGATGTCCGTTTTCATCCAAAGGTCCCCACTGTTGAATCTCTTCCACATTCTCCATAATTATAATTTCTGGAAGTATCGCCTTTGCATGCTTATATACCGCCCAGGGGAGAATCCTCAATCCTCTTTCTCTCGGTTTCCCTCCCTTCGCCTTACTGTGACTTGTGCAATCCGGACTCGCCCACATCAGAGCTACTCGTTTGCCCTGTACATATTTTTTCAAGTCAACCTTAAAAATATCTTCTGTGAGATGTAGCGTATTCGGATGGTTGGTCTTGTGCATCAAAATCGCATCCGGATCGTGATTAATCGCAATGTCTACTTGTCTTCCAAGCGCCATCTCTATTCCTACACTCGCGCCACCTCCACCAGCGAAGCAATCAACTATTAACTCGTCCACTTTTTCAATCCTCCTACTCCACTTTCATAAATCTGCTCATAATATGTTCCTTGCCCGATGCCGCTATATCTTTCTTAGGCTTGTACGGTTCCGGAAGTGGCTGCCAGGCGACAATCTCTTTATCTCCAGCTTTTACAAACTCATTATGAATATTGCTGTAAATATACCATTGCTTATCCATAACTCTGTAAAACCCCCATGTAACAGCTCCGTATGATGTTGTTACAATCATTTCAGGATAGTATTTTCCTGTAGTTTCTTCCGGCAACCTCTCTTCTACCGGAATCCAACCATCATTCACATATACTGTCGGCTGTTCTTCTATTTCCATAATCATGGACACCGCAATATCTGCCAACGAAACAATTTCATCTTCGTCTGGTGCTTTCGGTTTTAACCATTTCTCGCATTTTCTCATAAGCAAATCCGCATCAATCAGCCTTTTTCCATGCATATCCCTAACTTCATCCATGCGTGAGCAGATGATTCTCTCCACCGTAGACAAAGCACTAAAATATCCTGTTCTATAATCTTGATTCTGATTATTTTGCTTTCGCTTTAGTTCCTTAATCTCTTCCAAAATCTTCTCTAGTACGTTCATCAGATTGCTCTTTTCTCTTTCAGCCATCACTGCACCTCCTCATATGTCTTCTCGAAAATATCCGGCTTGCATGGATATAATTCTCCATTTACACCACGGATAATGTAATCTCCAGCCTTTGCAATCATTGTTCCTTCAAGTGTTTCGATTTTAACACCATTGTTTTTCCATACGATTTGCATATACTTATCAAAAGGCTGTTCTATTCCGATTCCTCTATATGTTTTTACTTGCTGTCCCATAAATCCAAGACATTCTTTTACTGTTTTATAGCTCAAATCTTTAAGATGGTACGCATCTATTACCACTGGTTTCTTTCTGTACTTCGCCATTTACTCCACCTCCAACAGCTCCGGATTATCAAAAATATTGCCAACTGATTTATAATCTCTCCCGTGTAATGTTTTTCCGTAGCTAAACCCTATTGGATATTGTCCTGTGCATGTATTGCTTATAGGTACAACCCCAAAATCAGCATACTCATTTCTCCAAACGATTTTATATAATTCGCATTCTTCTTTTCGTTTATTGCATTCAACAATATCATTCTCCCAAATCCGTTTACCGTTCTTGTCGGTAAGTCCTGTGTACTGGCAGATGGTGTCCTGGTCTACTTCGTGCATAACAATTATTTTTCCGAGTTCTCCAATGACGTTAATTATATTGCTTACCGGATGGATATAATACTTTCCATCACTCTTTATTAAATCTCCTTCGACCCAAATATTGTCAAATGAGTGGTTGCTATTATGTTTTTTAGTTGTCTTTGCTTTAAAAAGTATTTCTCGCATCTCTACTCACTCCAATCTAATCTCTGTCCACAGTGGTAACAAAAATCTGCAATTCCCGTTCCCGTAAAGTTTCCACCGCAATTCGGACAACGATATGAATCTGTGTATCTAATTCCTGTTTCTTCTGTTGTTTTAATCGGTTTCTTCGCTGTATCCCGTTCCTTCAACTGCTGCACCTGCTCCGGCGTTAATCCGGTGTCTTCATACTTTTTCAACTCCATATTTGCTTTTTCTTGCCATTTGCAAATTCCATATCTGCACGAGTCATTACACTCATTATTTTTATAATTACAAGCTGCGGTCTCATTTCCTCTTATAATTATTGTTTCTTTTCTTGTTAATCTGCTCATACTCAATCCTCCATCATTCTTTTTTGTTTTAACTTCAAATCCCAATACAAAAATCCAAATCAACAGCCAAAACACCTCATTCATCGGATATGTTGTGTCAAACATCTCCATGAATGGCATATTCGTTATGTCTAATACCCAAAATATTAATAATAAAAATTGAATTAATGCTATCACTCTATCACCTCATTTCGAATTTGTATCCCGGAACCCTTATTGCTCTTGATGCGCCCAGTTTTTCGTCTGTCTCCAAAATACCAAGCTCGAACATCTTTACCAAATGTCCTTGTACACTTGATACTGACTTATATCCTGTCATCTTAGCTATCTCGCGTACTGTTGGTGGATAGCCATGTTTTTGTATGTATTCTATAATCGCCATTTTTATTGCTGCGTGTTGTGGTTTCATCTTTTCTCCTTACTGCTGCCACCTTCGGCGTCATATAACGCCTCATAATCCGACAGCTCACTTATTTTTTCTTCCAAATCAAAATCTGTATAAAAACCTAAGTTTTCTATGGTTTCCAATTCTTTTACACTCAGGTTATCGAACGTATTATTTACTTGTTTTGAGATTGTATCTCCTTTGCACATCAATACAACATCTTTTTCCCATCTCTCTACAAACTCATGTCCTCTGTAGATTAGTTTACTAAGACTTCCCATACCCCAAATGGGACTTGTTCCTTGAAAATTCAATATTTCA
>OAWV01000138.1_pt1 | contig 69142 bp, 69 predicted proteins | sample 1495551 | NCBI WGS metagenome assembly OAWV01 (sample SAMEA2580245, study PRJEB22360) | human gut metagenome | biome: human gut; feature: human-associated habitat; material: faeces | place: Denmark | collected 2008/2010 | reverse complement strand
AATTTTCAAGGTACAAATTTATATCAAAGGTCAATGACCTTTTGACACCCTAATCTTCATAGGAAAGTTCTACGACCTTCCCTATGAAATAAAAACGCTCCGCGGGTTGTGCACAGATGCGTAAGGAAATTATTTGCCTGCGGCAAATTGCATCTGGCACGCAAAGTTGTCAGGCCCCTCAAAGATTGAGGGGTTGGGGAGTTGAAGTGGGCTTGCCCACTTTGTTCCTTCTTTTTATGTTATTTTTCTATCCCGTTTAAGAGCGCGGCGAAGTTACCTTCAGGCATGGGTTTGTAGAAATAGTAACCCTGGACCGTGTGACAGCCGATATCCTTTAGAAAATCTACCTGCTCTTTATGTTCAATTCCTTCCGCTACAATCCTTATATGTAATTCCTTTACCATGGAAAAAAGAGAGGGATGAAATACGATTATATCCGGCTGATATATTCACGAATCACCCGGCAGGAGTTTTCAAATTTCTCTTTTTCTTTGTCAGTCAGAGGGATCTCTATGATCTGTTCGATTCCGTCTTTTCCGATGACACAAGGGACACCCGCATGGATTCCGTACTGTCCGTATTCCCCATCAAGCAGGGGAGAGACCGGCAGGACTTTTTTTGAGTCATGGAAAATAGAGCGGACAATCTCTGACAGGGCGATGCCGATACCGAATTCTGTGCTGCCTTTTCCCTCGATCACCTCGTGTCCTGCATTGGCAGTCTCCTTTTCGATCTGTACAAGATCCAGTTTTCCATACCGCACTGGCTCATCTTTCATCCACTGAACCAGAGGTTTGCCAGAAATATGGACCGCAGAAAAAGGTATCATCTGTGAATCGCCGTGTTCGCCCATGACAAAGGCCTGGATAGAATTGCGGTCCAGGTGCATCTTCTGGGAAAGAATCCTTCTTAACCTGCATGAATCCAGGGAAGTTCCGGTGCTGAAACAGCGGTTTCTCGGAAGGCCCAGCTGCTTTCTCAGATAATCAGCCACGATGTCAGCCGGATTGGAAATGCTGATCAGGATTCCCGGTATATGCAGGCCTTGCATGTGAGAGGCTGTTTCTTTCATGATGCGGATAGAATCGTCCAGCATATCCAGACGGGTCTGGCCCGGGAGCCTGGAAACACCGGCGGCCATAACGATGACGTCTGCATCCTCCACATCCCCATAGTCTCCTGTCCGGACAGTGATCTGATGCGGGAGAAAAGAAACCGCATCGTCAAGGTCCAGTGCCTGGCTGTAAGCCTTTTCTCTGTCAATATCTATGTAAACCAGTTCATCAGCTTCACCCCGGTACATGAGGCTGAGTCCACACATGGTTCCCACATGTCCCGCTCCGATGATAACGATCTTTCTAAGTTTAAATCCCATAGTCTGTCTCCTTTACAGTCTTGCTTTCATGTGATAAAATCGTAGCACTTTCAATTTTAAAAGTCAACGCAGGGTAGATGATAATATGAAGCATTGTCAGAACGGGATGCACACGGCCGGGAGACAATGGGCGGCGGCATTCCCTGTTATTTTTGTGTCTTTGTTACGGGATCGTGCGCGGGGCATCGTACGCGGCATCCTTAAATCTGATCCTCTGCTTTTTCCTGAATCTGTGGGTACAGTTCTTTCTTGTATTTCTTCTGACGGATAAATTCAATCCTAAGGCGTACTTTCTGTACGGAATGGAATTTGTGTTTCTCCAGCTGCGCCTGATCCCGGCACAGGCGATGCCTGCGCGCTTATGTGCATTTCTCTATGCCATTGCCGTCCTCACAGCTTTTCTGTATCTGCATTCCAGAATCATTAAGAAAAAAGGTATTATAAAACTGTAAGAAAAGGAATGAGCAATCTGGCGGTGCAGTTTATCAGGCTATCGGACGGGAAGAAGGACTCAAGGGATAAAGAGGAGCTCATCCGGATGATGTACCATATGAGTCAGGTTATTTACTCCAGCCGCAATTATACATATCTGTCCAATGGATACGGCACGGTCAATTATTATTTTATGCTTATTTTCCAGCGTTTCCAGTACCTTCTGGATGAAATGATCGGAGAGGATGACATCAGAGATTCAGAAAACCGGGAGTATTTCCGGAAGCTCTCCGGCATATTTTTCAGCGTGGAGCAGAATATGAACCAGTCGGATAACGGTGAGCTCATAGAAAAAATTAAAAGCTTCAGCCGGACGGAGAACCTGGTGTGCAGACTGACTAATCTGGAACACGGCTACTGGTATCCGATGAGCTCTTTCTGATGCTGATGCCGTATTCGGAGGAAAGCATGATGAAGATCAACAACCGTATCCTCGGGACCATTGCGGGGATGGGAGTGACCTTTGTGCTGACCGAAATATTTAAAAGCCTTGGCGGACACTGTACTTCTTGTGAATAAATTTCTTCTCCCCATCACCGCAGAGTCTGATTTTTTAAAAAGTGTAAACAGCCTTCTTGATACTGATGAAAAAACAATGGGAGAAGATCGGCTCCTATATGCGTAGAAGGCAGATTACGCCGAAGAACAACATGATGCTGGGAGAGGACAGGGTATACGGATGCCTTGACGAGGAGCTGTATTTTAATACTCTTGCCATGAACTGCATGGAGACCGTCAATGAACTGAATAAGATTTTCCTGTATAAATAAAGGCTGCGGGATGCTATACCGCGGCATTGTTTCTTTTTGGTTGATTTTATCAACTAAAATCAACTTCAAATCCATTGTAGTATTCCTGTATACGGTTATAATGAACTTGAGGTGATGAATATGAAGGAGTTAAATCTGTCAAATATTTTGGTGAAAAAGAGAAAAGAAAAAGGAATAACCCAGGATCAGCTGGCAGCCTATATCGGTGTCTCCAAAGCATCGGTATCCAAGTGGGAGACCGGACAGAGCTGCCCGGATATCACGTTTCTGCCCCAGCTGGCGGCCTATTTCAACATGAGTGTCGATGAACTCATAGGATATAAGCCGCAGATGACAAAGGAAGACATACGGAAACTCTATTTAAGACTGGCAAAGGACTTCAGTCAGAAGCCGGCGAAAGAAGTATTTGAGGAATGTGACGGGATCTTGAAAAAATATTATTCCTGTTTTCCTCTTATTATGCAGATGATTATTCTGTACATGAATCATTTTGTCCTGCTGGAGAAACCGGAAGAACAGAAGACCGTAATGAAAACGGCGGCGGATCTCTGCCGAAGAGTGAAAGAAGAAAGCGGTGATGTCCTTCTCTCCTCTCAGGCAAACTCTCTGGAAGCCAGAATGGAACTGCTGGAGGGACATCCTGAAAAGGTGCTGGAACTTCTGGACGAGGAAGTCAGGGCGAATTATTTTGATGAGGGCATCTTGTCGGAGGCGTACCGCATGCTGGGAAATGAGGAAAAGGCCAGGGAGACAGTACAGATCAGTCTGTATCAGAATCTGGTGGGCGTGATGTCATTTATGATACAGGAACTGACCCTGTATGAAAAAGATGAAGAAAAGTTTGAAATGCTTGTCCAGAGAGGCAGTCAGATCGCAGAGGCATTTGAACTGGACTTTCTGTACGTAAATGCAATGGCACAGTTATACTTTGCGGCCGCAGTGGGGTATATGGGACAGAAAAAAGAAGAAAAAGCACTCGCCATGCTTGAAAACTATGAGAGAGTCTGCCTGAACAATCTTCTGCCGTACACACTGCATGGAGATGATTTCTTTGATCTGGTCGATCCATGGCTGAATGAAATGTGTCTGGGAGTCCAGGCACCGCGGGAAGCAAAGCTGATCAAACAGTCAGTGATAGACGGGTTCAAACATCCGGCATTCGAGCCGCTCACAGGAAACCCCAGGTTTGAAGAGATTGTAAAACGCATACAAAAAGAATGGAGGTTATGACGATGAATGAGTTGATGGAATATATGCCTTTTTTAATCCCTGTGATCATATTGGAACTGGTGCTGATGGTGACCGCCCTGGTACATGTGGTGAGACATCCGGATTACCGGTTTGGGAACCGCATATTCTGGATATTAATTGTCATGTTTATACAATTTTTAGGACCGGTCGTGTATTTTGTGTTTGGAAGAGGGGATGAATGATGAATGTGCTGGAGATTCAACATCTTTCAAAACAGTTTGGAACCCATCAGGTGTTAAGGGACTTAACTTTTCAGGTGCCGGAGCACTCTGTATATGGATTTTTAGGCCAGAACGGAGCCGGAAAGACGACGACCATGAAGATCATCCTCGGGCTTTTAAAAGCTGACAAAGGGGAAGTGAAGGTGTTGGGAGAAACGGTTCGCTACGGTTTCGCAAAGACAAACCGCAGAGTGGGATATCTGCCCGATGTGCCTGAATTTTACGGGTATATGAAGGCAGAGCAGTACCTGCGTCTGTGCGGGGAGATCACAGGGCTTTCAGCAAAAGAGATTTGTTCAAGAAGCGAAGAACTTCTCAGTCTGGTAGGACTTTCAGAGGAAAAGAAAAAAATTCGCGGATACTCCAGAGGTATGAAACAGCGTCTGGGCATTGCACAGGCACTGCTCAACGAGCCCGGGCTTTTGATCTGCGATGAGCCGACTTCCGCCCTGGACCCTCTGGGACGAAAGGAGATCCTGGATATTCTTTCAAAAGTCAGAGAAAAAACAACGGTATTATTTTCAACCCATGTGCTGTCCGATGTGGAGAGAATCTGTGACCGGGCGGCAGTGCTCAAAGACGGAAGCCTGGCCCTTTCGGGGAGCCTTGAAGAACTGAAGGCACAGCACAGGAAAGACAGCCTCTGTCTGGAGACGGGCACACCGGGAGGACAAAAACTGCTGGAATCTGAATTTCAGAAGAAGGGCTATGTTTTCGGGGTAGAGAAAAAGAATGGAGTTTTAATTTTCCACACATCGGATATGGCCCGTTTGGAGACAGAGCTTATGATCTGCATGACAGAGCACAATATATGTCCGCTGAAAATGGAAGTGCAGAAGCCGACCCTGGAAAACTTATTTATGGAGGTGATATCATGAGGGCGTACTGGGCGTTTACGAAAAAAGAGCTGCTGGAAAGTATCTGCACTTATAAATTGCTGATCCTCGGATGTATTTTTCTGATGTTTGGTTTTATGAATCCTTTTATAGCAAAGATTACCCCGGAGCTTGTGAAAAGCTTTATGCCCGGAGGCATCAGCATTGATCTTCCGGCTCCCTCGGCGGCGGATTCCTGGATGCAGTTTTTCAAAAATGTGCCTCAGATGGGGCTTGCGGTTTTAGCCATTCTCTTTTCCGGAATGATGGCAGGCGAGATCCAAAAAGGAACTTTGATCTTAATGGTCACCAAGGGGCTTTCCCGGACGGCGGTGCTCTGTTCAAAGTTTACGGTGGCAGTCCTTCTGTGGACAGTATCCTATGCGGTGTGCACGGGAGTAACCTATGGATATACAGTTTATTTCTGGAAAACGAAAGACATTGATCATCTGATGCCTGCGCTCCTGGGGGTATGGCTGTTCGGGGTACTGCTGCTGGCCTCAGACCTTTTGGGCAGCGTGATTTCAAAGAGCAGTTATTCTAGCCTTTTATTTACCGGAATTATGGTGGCTATGATGTTTCTGCTGAATATCGTTCCCAGGATCCGGAAATTTAATCCTATGCGTCTGGTATCCGAGCCATACGGATTGATTACCGGGGCTCTCAAAACCTCGGATTTTTCCAGGAGCTTTCTGATGACGGGAGTACTCCTCCTGATCCTTTTGGTTTTATCGGGCATTGCCTTTCAAAAAAAACAGCTTTAAGGGAAAGCAGATGAATAAAGAAGGCTTTTGGAGAATAGCCCATTTTATTCGAAGAACACCTTTCCTGCAGATATTATGTCCATTTTCTACATGATTGGAGTGAGGCATTCTAAGAGCCAAACGGAAATCATGTGGAAAATGTCATGGGTTTTTCAAGGACTGTTGAAGAAAGAGCAATCAGAATTTGGTGAGGTAAACAGATATGAGAAGAGTTAGTTTGTTTATTGCAATGAGTCTTGACGGATATATTGCAGATAGCAATGGCAAAGTTGATTGGTTAGAAGGACAAGGCAGCAACAATGAAAATATTGATACTTATTCAGAGTTTGTAAAAGACATTGATACGATTTTGATGGGGTGGAATACTTATCATCAAGTAGTTACTGAACTTTCTCCAAATAAATGGATATATGACGATTATACAACCTATGTCATTACACATAACGAGCTTGCTTCATCTGAGAAAATCAGGTTTATAAATGAAAATCCTGTTGAGTTGATACATCATTTGAAAGAAGGAAATGGAAAAGATATTTGGATCTGCGGTGGTGCAAACCTGATTCAACAGTTCATAAATAAAAACTTGATTGACCGTTATTATATTACTGTAATTCCAACACTCTTGGGTTCAGGTACGCGTCTATTTGAAAATGGGAAACAGGAGATAAAGCTGAAGTTACTTAAAACACAATCATATAATGGCATCATAGATTTGGATTATATACGAAGATAAACTCCGATTTGCCGAATAAAAAATATGAATTAAGCTACAAATAATGAACAATCGTAAGTACACCCATAGGGCACACCGTATTTTATACCCTTCGGGTGGACGCGTTCCGCGCAATAAGGTATAGTAAAAGGGAGGGTAGAAAATAAAACTTGGGAGAAACTAAGAATGAAAAGGATAGGAAAAGAGGAGATGCTGTCAGAAGCCTTTGGAATCCGTGACGGTATCCTTTCCGTAGTGGGAGCCGGGGGAAAGACGACATCGGTATTTAAGATCGCAGGAGAACAGGAAGAGATGGGAAAAAGGGTCCTGGTGACGACCACCACTCACATGGAAATTCCGGGGAGGGAGACTGTGCTTTCCGGAGATGCGGATGATATTATACCGAGACTGAAGCCGGGCCGGACCGTTACAGCAGGACTCCGTGATGGAGAAAAGATGAAGGGGCTGCCAAAAGAAGTCTTTAAGGCAGCCTCCTCTTTTGCTGACGTTACCATAGTGGAGGCGGACGGAGCAAAGAGAATGCCGGTAAAGGCCAGAAATGAAACAGAGCCGGTCATACCGGAGGAAACGGACCAGATTCTGATCGTGGCAGGGATGAGTGCTCTCGGGAACCCAATAAAGGATGTGTGCCACCGGCCGGAACACGCGTGTAAAATTCTTGAAAAATCTGATGAAGAATTTCTTAATTATGAGGATATTATGAAGCTGATCCGTATGGAATATGTTATAATGCTCAGAAAACAATACCCGGATGCGGACCTTCTTATTCTGCTGAACCAATGTGACACAAAGGAGCGGATGGCTCAGGCTGCCCGCATCGGTATCTGTTTTGACAGCCAATATCCGGTCATTTTACGTTAGAGGAGTTCACATGTTTTTAAAGCAGGTATTGATCCAGGCCATGGATCTCGGAAAAATGATGTTGATAAGCGGAGCCGGTGTTTCCAGAGTGGAAGACACTATCGAGCGCATCTGCCTTGCATACGGGGCGAGGGAAGTTGAGGCGTTTACGATCACATCCAGCATAGTGGTCACGGTGACTACGGAAGACGGAGATGTGTTTACCCAGACTAAAAGAATTAAATACTACAAGACGGATTTTCATAAATTAGACCGGTTAAATGATCTTTCCAGATATGTGTGCAGGGAGAAGCCGGATATTTCTTATCTGGAGGAAAAGCTTTCGGACATTCGTCAGGAGCACATTTACAGCCTGCCGGTGCAGTGTCTGATTGCATCTCTGATCGCAGGAACATTTGCAGTCTTTTTCGGCGGAGGATTTGTGGAAGGGATCATAGGGGCCCTATGCGGTGCGGCAGTCTGGTGGCTGATGGCTTTTCTTCAAAAGCTGGATTCCAATATTATGTTTTCAGATTTTACTGCAGCTTTTATGGTGGCCACTATTGCATATATACTGGCGCATCTGGGGGCCACCAGAGATTACGGCACGATCATCATAGGAAATATCATGCTTCTTGTGCCCGGGGTGGCTTTTGTCAATTCTATCCGGGATATTATAGGAGGAGACGTGATGGCGGGTATGATACGGCTTTGTGAAGTGGTGGTGACCGCTGTATTTCTTGCGGCTGGTTCCTTCACCGCACTTGTACTGTGGGGAGGTGTCTTATGATAGTACAGGCAGTCCAGATTCTTTCTTCGTTTATCGGAGCTCTCGGATTTTCTATTTTATTTAATATGAGAGGAAAAAAGTTATTCTTTGCAGGCCTGGGAGGCCTCGTCTCATGGACGGTCTATTTGGTCATGGCTTCCCTGACCACGAGTACATTTCTGCCGAACTTCGTCGCATCCATGGCGGCGACCGTTTATGCGGAGGCACTTGCCAGACTGGCCAAGAGCCCAGCCACTATATTTTTGATCGGGGCCATCATTCCCCTTGTGCCGGGAGGGCAGCTTTACTATACGATGAATTATGCAGTTGCAAAAAACTGGGGGCTGTTTGCCATGTATGGGCAGAGAACCCTGATCATCGCCATGGCAGTGTCCGGTGGGATTATGATGGTATCCTCCGTATACCGATTGTACAATGGCCTGGTATTCAGCCGGGTCAAAAAGAAGAAACAGACAGGCAAAAAAGAAAACAATCCCGAATGACAGGGGTTGTTTTTTTCTCAGGTAAGACCTTGTCACGCTAGTGCATGAAAGTCTTTCCCGAGAGATGAAGCGGGCTTGCCCACTTTCTTCTCCGCTACGCTAAGTACCGGAAAAGCTGAATAAACAGGGAACTGAATTTAAACAGCAGCTTTTTGGAATTCTCTGGTTCTTTTTGGGGCACTCCCTGTTTCGGAAAATACTGTTCTTTTTTATTTATTTCAAGGGACTGGTCCTTCAACTTGTCCATGTTTGTTCTGAGTTCTCTGTTTAATTCGGGGCTGTCCAGCACGAGCATAGTCTCAGTGTCCAGATATGTGCTCCTCATGTCAAAGTTATAGGAGCCGATCACTGACAGCCGGTCATCGATGGCAATGGACTTGCCGTGGCAGGAGTGGTCTCCGAAAAATTCGTAGACCCTGGGGCCTGTTTTAAGGACCTTTGAACGGTTTCTTGTATAGTCTGAGGAAGCGATGAAATTATCACCCACGGCTGTGGAGTTCACCAGCATTTCTACGTTCGGGACTTTCCCGGTCAGTTCCTCCATTCCCTTATACATATCTTTGGAGAAAACCGCATATGGTGTCTGGATCGTGACGTCTTTTTTTGCAGTCAGCATGAGCTGCTGCATCGTATACCACACATAAGGCTCCTTATTGCCGATATGGACCGGGTTTGTCACAAAGGAAGCCTTTTTTACAGGAACGGTCTGTTTTACCCAGTCCGTTTTCGAAGGAAGCTTCTTTTTAATGGACTGGTAACGACGAGAGAGATATTTGATCTCACTCTTTGTCTTTTCTCTCTGGGGATCTCCCTCAAAAACTGTCTTGCAGTCTGAGGAATTCCAAACTCTTTTAAAATAAGAAAGGACCTGTGGAATAGCCCCGTTCTTTTGTTCCGGTTTTTTGGAATACAGAAGCACTTCCCGGTCATAGCCGATGCTTCCCCGGCTGTCATCTCCGATGAAATAGTCAAACATGTTCCGCCCTCCCATCAAAAGGAGCGAATCGTCCGCAACCACATACTTGTCATGAAGCCTTCCATTGATTGTCCACGGCTTTAAAAAATTCGGTTCGTTATAAAACCGGATTTCTATGTTTGGATGGCTTCCTGCTGCCTGGAATACTGATTTGCCGTTCATGTGCAGCATTCCGTAGAGCCCGTCCACTAAAATCTGTACTTTGACCCCGCGGTCGGCGGCATTAATGAGAGCCGCAAATGTATCGTCAGTGCTCTTTCCTTCCCGTATGTCGAAGGTAGAGATGATGATGTTCTTTTTTGCTTCCCGGAACATGGCAAGTCTTGTGTCCAGAGCGCCCATGTTTGTCTCGACTATGCCGGCCCGCTCCCTGCCGGGGCCCGAACCGTAAAACGCCGGGACATCGACTGTTTTTTTGTAGGAATCGCTAACTGTCTTCTGGAATGCAAAGGGCAGGCATGCCCCTGCCGCCTCATAAAGAAGGATCAGCAGTATGAAAAGCAGAATCCATCTGCTTGTTTTTCTTTTTGTCTTCGTCATATGTTCACCTTTTTCTTTCGCATATTTTTCATCTATTGTACCGCACCGGATATGGTTTTACAATATTCCAAAAAAATGAGCTTTACAGCTTTGGCCTTATCTTTGTTTCTGGATAATACAGGGGGTTGTTTTTTTGAGTCAATGGCATATAATCAAACTAACTCATGAACCGGAACAGACAATGGAAGGAGGCTGTTTTGAACGAAAAGTTTTTGAAACTTCCCGAAGAAAAACAAAGAAAGATCATTTATGCGGCGATCCGGGTATTTGCGGAGAAAGAATATAAGCATGCCTCCACAGACAGGATGGCAGAACTGGCCGGCATATCAAAGGGACTGCTGTTCTTCTACTTTAAGAATAAAAAATCATTGTATCTTTATGTCTATGATTATCTGATTGGCCTGATCGTGAGGCAGCTGGAGGATATGGATTTCAAAGAAGAACATGACTTTTTTAAACTGTTTGAACTTTCGATACGGGTGAAATCCACTCTGCTGAAGGATAACCCATATATCCACGGGTTCCTTCTGAAGGCCAGATATGAAGAAAATGAGGCGGTGAGGCAGGAACTTTCAGATAGAAACAAAACCTTTTTAGAGGAGATGTTTCCGCGGTGGTTTCCGGAGGTGGATTTTTCGAAATTTAAGGAAGATGTGGACCCCTGGGACGTGTTTATGCTGCTCTACTATTTGGGAGACGGATATTTGAGAGAGGCGGTGTGCAGAAAAGATTTTGATCTTGACCGGGTGTGCGAAGACTATGAGCGCTGGATGGACTGGATAAAGAAAAGCGTCTACCGAAAGGAGTATCTATGAATACGATTGAAATGAAACACCTGACAAAGGATTATGGAAATCAGAGGGGTATCTTTGATGTCACATTTTCCGTGAAAAAGGGAGAAGTGATGGGATTCCTCGGTCCCAACGGAGCCGGAAAGACTACGACGATCCGTCATCTCCTTGGTTTTTCCACCCCGAATCACGGAACCTGTACGATCAACGGAATGGACTGTTTTCATAAGGCAAAGGATATTCACAGATCCCTCGGTTATCTGCCGGGAGAGATCGCATTTATGGATGATATGACGGGAAAGCAGTTTCTGAAGTTCGCCGCGGACCTGAAAGGCATGAAGAATAAGGGCAGGATGCAGGAGCTCATGGATATGTTTTCTCTGGACCCGGGAGGCAGGATCAAAAAAATGTCCAAGGGAATGAAACAGAAGATCGGCATTGTATGTGCATTCATGGATTCTCCGGATCTCTACATATTGGATGAACCTACGAGCGGGCTGGACCCTCTGATGCAGAATCAGTTTGTGGAACTGATCCTGGAGGAAAAGAAGAGGGGAGCGACGGTTCTCATGTCCTCCCATATGTTCGAGGAGGTGGAGAGGACCTGTGACCGCACGGCGATCATCAGAGAAGGAAGGCTTGTCGCCGTGGAAGACATGGGAACACTTGGAAAGAGCAAGCAGAAGGTCTTTACGGTCACCCTGGGTTCGAAAGCGGAGGCAGAGGCATTTTCCAGGGAGATGAACGGGGTGAGGCAGACCGGGGAGAACCGGGTCACGGTCGGTGTCAGGGGAGAACTCTCGGAGTTCATCAGATGTTTAGGAAAATACCGGGTCTTAAACCTGACGGAACAGAAGCAGACCCTGGAAGACTTGTTCCTGCATTTTTACGGAGGTGATTCTCATGAATAATATATTTGTTATGCCGCTCTTGAAACGGGAAATAAAATCCAATTACAAAGTGTTTCTGATCATCGCAGCCGTGGCCTCCATGTATATCAGCGTCATGGTCTCCATGTTTGAACCCGATCTCGGGAAAATGCTGGCGGAGTTTGAAAAGGCGATGCCGGGGCTCATGTCAGCCGCAGGGATGACAAATCCCGGGACGACTCTTCAGAGCTTTTTAAAAACCTATTTATACGGCTTTTTTATGTTTGTGCTGCCTATGATATATGAGCTGTTTACTGCCAATAAGCTGGTGGCCGGATATGTGGACAGGGGTTCTATGGCATCCATCCTCTCCGCGCCTCATTCCAGGAGAAAAGTCGTCCGAACACAGGGGTTCTTCCTGACAGCCAGCGTGTGCCTGATGATCTTATATATCACGGTGCTGGGCATTGTCTGCTCTGAGATGATGTTTCCGGGGGACTTGGGAATCGCAGAATTTCTCAGTTTAAATGCGGGTCTGCTCTGTCTTCATATATGTATCAGCGGATTTTTCTTTTTTATGTCCTGTATCTGCAATGATACTCGCAGGTCCACAGGTATTGGAGTCGGGGTATTTCTTGGTTTTTATCTTGTACAGATGCTCTCAAATATGGGGGATAAGCTGGAAAATCTCAAATATGCCACAATTTTTACTTTATTTGATGGAGATGCTCTTTTAAGAGGAGAAAGCCGGGCAATTGTCATGTCAGGGATTCTGCTGATGATTGGGATTCTGTTTTTTGAATTGGGGAAATACCGGTTTCAAAAAAGAGATCTGCCGCTTTGACAGAAGATATTTTCTTAACACGGCAGGACTCCAGTGATATAATAGGGGACAGAAAACAAATTTTAGAAAAGAGGAACTGACATGTTAGGAAAATTGGGAAGAAATGATGCCTGCTGGTGCGGCAGCAATAAGAAATATAAAGCCTGCCATATGGCTTCGGACGAAAAAATAGAGGCATTCGCGCGGCAGGGACATATTGTGCCGCCGAGATTTATTCTCAAAAACAGGGAACAGATCGAAGGAATCCGGGAAAGCGGAAAGATCAATACCGCAGTCCTCGACTATGTAGCAGAACATATCAGGGAAGGAATGACCACAGAGGAGATCGACCGGCTGGTTCACGATAAGACTGCGGAACTTGGGGGTATCCCGGCCCCTTTGGGATATGAAGGTTTCCCGAAAAGCGTATGCACTTCCATCAATGAGCAGGTGTGCCATGGCATCCCTTCTGAGGATATTGTGCTGAAGGACGGAGATATCATCAATGTGGATGTGTCAACGATCTATCATGGATATTTTTCGGATTCATCAAGGATGTTCTGCATCGGAAATGTAAGTGATGAAAAGAAGAAGCTTGTGGATGTGACGAAAGAGTGTGTGGAACTTGGGCTTGCACAGGTGAAACCGTGGGGCTTCATGGGAGACATGGGCCAGGCGGTCCACGATCACGCAGTCAAGAATGGATATTCGGTCGTGCGGGAGATCGGCGGACACGGTGTCGGGCTGGAGTTTCACGAGGAGCCGTTTGTCAGCTACGTCACGAAAAAGGGCACGGAGATGCTTTTGGTCCCGGGCATGGTATTCACCATTGAACCCATGGTCAACATGGGAACCGATGAAGTCTACACTGATGGAGGAGATAACTGGAGCGTCTACACGGCAGACGGCCGTCCGTCCGCCCAGTGGGAGATCCAGGTGCTCGTGACAGAGACGGGATATGAAGTACTGGCTTATTAGGAGGTGTCTGTTTGTCTGCATATGAATTGTTGTTTGAAATGCTCGGAGAGAGGGGAAAAGTTTTGAGTGCCACCATTGTCTCCGGCCCGATGGCAGGAGAAAAATGTATTTACACTCAGGAGGAGATGCATGGAGAGCATTTCTGGAAGGAATTTCTTCCTGAACTCAGGAGGGTGGAGCAGACAGAGACTGTTTCGATTGGGAAACGTGAGATTTTTGTGGAGCTCTTTCAAAAAGCCCCCAGGCTCGTTATTTTAGGAGGAGGCCATGTGTCACAGCCGGTCTGCCAGATCGGAAAGATTCTTGGATTTGACATAACGGTGGTGGATGACAGAGAAGAGTTTGTCACGAAAGACAGGTTTCCGTGGGCAGACCGGCTGCTCTGCTGTGATTTTGACTGTCTGCCGGATGAACTGTTCAGATATGAGAATACATTTTATGTGGCGGTGACCAGGGGACATCAGGGAGACCGGGCCTGCGCAAGAAAGGTCTTATCTCATCCCCATGCATATTTCGGCATGATCGGCAGCCGCACGAAAGTAAAGATTACAAAAGATGCCCTGTTAGAAGAAGGGTTATCCGGCGAGAAGGTAGAGTCTATGCACTCACCGATCGGTCTGCCCCTTGGTGGACAGCTGCCGGAGGAGATCGCCGTGAGTATCATGGCAGAGATCGTGAAAGAAAAGAACCGCCGCTATACCGGCTTTGCGGATATGGATGTGGCAAATGCGGTCCTTGGAGGAGAACACGGAGTCATGCTGACGATACTTTCAAAGAGTGGATCTTCCCCGAGAGGAACAGGCAGCAAGATGTTCCTGGGAGAAGGGGGAATATCTTATGGAAGCATCGGGGGAGGCAGTGTAGAGTTTACCGCATGCAGAGACGCCAAACACGTATCTGACGTACAGGTAAAGGAATATGACCTCTCGGCAAAAGATGCCTCTGACCTTGGGATGATCTGCGGCGGGCATGTCCGGCTCCTTTTTGAAAGGATATAGAGATGAAGATTCATATGATCCTGCTGGCCGCAGGGTTTGGCCGCCGCTTTGGGTCCAATAAGCTTTTATATGAGATCGGCGGTAAACCTATGTACAGGCACACACTGGATGTGATGCTTTCGCTGGCCCGGGAATTGAAAGACGCAGACGTGACTGTGGTGACCCGCTATGAAGAAATTTACCTGGATGCAAAAGAGAGCGGTGTGCTCTGTCTGATGAACCGACACAGTGAACAGGGGATATCGTCCTCTGTTCAGATCGGGCTGAAAGCCAATCTTCATCCACGGGAGGATGCATACTATCTTTTCTTTACGGCCGACCAGCCGGAACTGAAAAAGGAGACGGTCAGGGAATTCCTGTCTGCTTTTTGGCGGGCGGGAAAAGGAATCGGCTGTCTCTCGGAAGATGGAATTCCGAAAAACCCGTGTGTGTTTCACAGCTGTTACGTGAAGGAACTTCTCTCCATACAGGGAGACCGGGGAGGCAAGCAGGTCGTAAGAAGCCATCCTGAAGATGTGTTTATATTTGAGGCCGGAGGACAGGAACTGAGGGATATCGATACATTGGATCAGCTGGAAAATTAAAAAGTGGATTTTACAAAGGATAAAAGCCGTGTAAAATCCACTTTTGTTTATTTCATAAAAAGAAATTTGTCTTTCGGAAACCTGAGAAAGATCGTATCCTTTTTTATCTGGTCGTTCCAGAGAGTTTTAGGTAGTTCAAAGCGCAGTCCCGTCCAGTCTCCGGACTTTTTATTCTGCTTTTCCCGAAACAGAAGGATCATGGAGAAGGTATCTTCAATGATGTCCGTAACCGTACATTCTATCGTGTTGGGCAGAGATGCATCCGGTGCAATGGAAAAGTAATGGGCCCGGAAACCGGCGTATTTGATGTCTTTTGGAACAGAGACGGAAGATGTCAGGACAATGTTCCAGTCGGACGCAAAAAATGTGTGGTCATCGATATACTCTGCATGAGAAATATTTTTGCATCCTGTAAGAAGCGCGGCTTCCAGAGATTCCGGATTCTGAAACAATTCTTTTTTGCGCTGTACGGTCTTTAGGCGGCCATTTCCCATGACGGCGATCCGGTCGGACATCCGGTAGACTTCGTCTCTGTTGTGCGAGACGAACAGGGCGGTTCCGGGAAAGTCCCGTATGATGTGCATCAGTTCCTGCTCCAGCTGCCATTTCAGATAATCATCCAAAGCCGAAAAAGGTTCGTCCAGCATGATCAGAGAAGGCCTGGATGCCAGCATCCTTGCCAGGGCCGTGCGCTGCTGCTGGCCGCCGGAAAGCTGGGAGGGATAATGGTCTTCGAGGCCGGATAAATAGAACTTTTCAACCCATGAGCCCACAAAAGACCTGTCCCTGGAAGTCAGCCCACAGGCAATATTTTCACGCACCGTCATGTGGGGAAATAAGGCATAAGTTTGAAACAGATATCCTATCTTCCGGTCCCTCACGGGCAGATTGATACGCTTTTGGGAGTCAAATAAAACTCTGCCGTCCAGAACGATCCGTCCCCGGTCCGGTGTCTCGATTCCGGCAATGCATTTCAGAGTCAGGCTTTTTCCACAGCCCGAAGCCCCCAGAATAGAAAGTATTTCATTGCCTGCTTCAAAAGAAGTCCTAAGATGAAACCCAGGCAGATGTTTTTCAATATCTACATAAAGACTCATTTTGCTGCCCCTTTCCGCCGTGCAAAGCGCACCTGGAAAGATGTACAGAAGTTCATGGCGAGCATCATCACAAAGGAAAAACAGACGATGATCATGACCCAGAGATAGGCACTCTTACGGTCTCCTGCCTGCACTGCCGTGTATACGGCTACGGACATGGTCTGGGTTTTTCCGGGGATATTGCCTGCGATCATGATGGTGGCTCCGAATTCGCCGAGAGCCCTTGCAAAGGAAAGAATTGTTCCTGCAAGGATGCCCGGCCATGCCAGGGGGATGATGATCTTTCGGAATATTTTTCCCTCTGTCATTCCCAGGGTCCTGGCTGCATACAGATATTCCTGATCGATCTGTTCAAAGGCGCCGCGGACCGTGCGGTACATCAGCGGAAATGAAACTGCAGTTGAGGCGACGACCGCACCCTGCCAGGAAAATATAAAGGAAAACCCAAACTGAGAAAAGAACTGCCCTACCAGGCTGTTTTTTCCGAAAGCCAGCAGCAGGAAAAAACCTACGACTGTTGGGGGCAGGACTAAAGGCAGAGTAAACAGGCCGTCGATGACAGCCTGTCCGTGTTTCAGCTTTACAACGGTCCGGGCAGCACAGATACCCAGTACAAAGGTAAATATGGTAGCTGGAAGGGCTACTTTTAGAGAAATCCACAGTGGTGACAGATCGAACATTATTTTATCCTTTGGAAGCCGTAAGACTCGAACAGCTTCAGTATTTCATCGGTTTTTAAGTAATCTACAAACTTCTGGGCCTCTTTCTGATGTCTGCTGTCTTTTAACACGGCCACCGGATAGATCACAGGGTCGGCGGCTTTCTTCGGAGCCTCACAGACTACTTTGATCTTCTTCGATATTTTCGCATCCGTCATATAGACGACTCCGCAGTCCACTTCGCCGCTTTCTACCCATGTGAGAACCTGGCGGACATCGCTTCCATAGTTTGTCTTCTTCTTTATTTTATCCAAAATGCCAAGTTTTTGAAAGACTCCTTCTGAATATTGTCCGACCGGGACTGCTTTTGGCTCACCCAGTGCCACTTTTTTTACGCTTGAATCTGCCAGGTCTTCAAAGGTTTTAACGGATGTCTCGCTGCCTTTTGGGACGATCAGTACAAGCTTGTTTTCCAGCAGATCTGCCCGGGATTTTTTATTGATCAGGTTCTTTTTTGAGAGAGCATCCATCTGTTTTTGGGCAGCCGACATAAAAACATCTGCGTCCGCGCCCTCTTCAATTTGTGTCTGAAGTGCGCCGGAACTCCCATAGGAAAAGCGGAGTTCTACATTGGGTTCCTTTTCTTTATATTTCTCGGCGATGTCCTTTGTCACATCCGTAAGACTGGCGGCTGCGGGAATGGTCAGTGTGGCAGTTTTTTTCCCGGAAGTATTTTTGTCTTCGGAACTGCATCCGGACAGGGCCGCAGTTCCCAGCACTGCGGCAGCCAGCACAGCAAATATTTGTTTTTTCATTTAATATTGTATCCTCCTGTACTTCGTTTTTACATCTTTACTTTACCTGAAAAAGGAAAGCTGTTTTATTTGAAAAGTAAATAAAAGGTTGAAACTTCTTTTGGGAGGGAGACGCTGCGGTGAAATTCCAGCTATTCATAGATAAAAACTATAAATGAGTGAGGAGGCCGGGTTCATAGATTCAAATAACAGGGAAATTGCGGGGATTGATATGGACGAAAAAATAGAAAATCAGCTGAACCTTTCTCTGAGTCTGACTCCTGAAGAACGGGAGAAGAGCAGAGACTTGGATGTGGGTTATGACAGGCAGCAGAATCTGTGGGAATTGATTATCAGGTATATCGGTGATATTAGTCAAATTCCGGTTCCGGAAGGGGGAAGACTGGAAGCCTTGAGCAATGAATATGCCATAGTTTATCTGCCTGAGGAATCTATCGATACTTTTTCAAATCTTCCTCAGGTTATTTATATGGAAAAGCCTAAGAACCTTCTGCTGAGCGATCAGGCTGGGATTGCGGCCTCCTGCATCCTGTCGGTAAGGGATGGACAAAAGGGTCTCCACGGCGATGGAACTTATGTGGCCGTGATCGACACGGGCATTGATATTTTTCATTCGGATTTCATCGATGACCAGGGGAATACGGTGATTGAAACTTTGTGGGATCAGACGATTCCGGGACATCCGCCGGAAGGCTTCTATGAGGGAAGTGTATACACAAGGGAGGATATTAACCGCGCGCTGAAGGCACCGGCGGCAGAGGGCAGGGATATTGTACTAAGCAGAGATACTAACGGGCACGGGACCCATGTGGCTTCCATCTGTGCGGGAAGACAGGGAGTTGCAGACAGAGCCTCTCTAATCGTGGTGAAGCTTGGAAATGCGACGGAACAGGGCTTTCCCAGAACGACACAGCTGATGACGGCTCTGGAGTATGTGATCCGTTACGCTGAGACAAAGGGAAAGCCGGTCAGCGTAAATTTAAGTTATGGGAATAATTACGGAGACCACAGGGGAAATACTCTGCTTGAAACATATATCAGCCAGATGGCCGGTCAGTGGCAGACTGCCGTCTGCATCGGAACAGGCAACGAGGGAGCATCAGGCAGGCACAGACAGGGATGTTTAAGGCAGCCGGAAGATGTGATCTTTGCAGTGGCGCCTTACGAACAGAGCCTGAACCTGCAGCTGTGGAAAAACTATGTGGATGAATTCAGATTGTGGCTTCAAAGTCCCTCAGGAGAGCGAAGGGAGATTCAGGACCAGGAGGGAAGGACTGACTACCGGTTTGGGACGACAACGGTCTATGTCTATTATGGCTCTCCGACTCCGTATAACAGGCTTCAGGAAATCTATTTTGCCTTTGTACCGCAGGGCGGCGAAATCGAGAGCGGTCAGTGGACCATTGTGATGGAACCGGGAAGGATCGTCAGGGGGGACTATTACATGTGGCTGCCTGTATCCGCCGGGACCAATGAGGGAACCAGATTTTTAGAACCCAGCCTGGATCTGACTCTGACGATTCCTTCTACGGCAAGAAGTGTTATATCTGTGGGAGCCTACGATGTATTTTATAATTCTTATGCATCTTTTTCCGGAAGGGGAGACCTGAATATCTGCATGGAAAAACCGGATGTCACGGCACCGGGAGTGGGAATTCTGGGGGCAAGTCCCGGCGGCGGGAATACAAGAATGAGTGGAACTTCCATGGCAACGCCGTTTGTGACGGGCAGCGCGGCTCTTTTGATGGAGTGGGGGATTGTGAGAGGGAATGATCCCTTTTTATACGGAGAGAAGATCAAAGCATATCTGCAGAAGGGAGCAAGGGAACTTCCTGGATTTAGTGAGTATCCGAATTCGCAGGTGGGGTATGGGAAACTGTGTGTGAGGGACAGTCTGCCGATATAGAGTTTGTTTGTAAAAAGTCGGGGGAAAGGGGAATGACAGGAATAAAACGGGACAGTAAAGGAAATGATTTGACAGATGACTTGGTAGGGATAAATTTATTATCAGGGGAACCGAAAAAGATTAGAACCAGAGACGAAGTATCTATAGTATTCCCGCAGGATATCATATTCAGTTTAATATCAGGTACAGCAAGCATAGTTGGAAAAGACCATCAAGGTTACTTGTATACACAGAATTATGTTAGAATAAAACCCGATAAAAATATCGCTCCTAAATATTTGATCTATTTGCTAAATGAAAATAGAGCCATTAGAAAACAATTTCAATTAGGCTTACAAGGGACGACCGTTTTAAAATATACATTAGCCCAGTTAAAAGAAATTGAACTTCCATCTTTGCCGTCGTTACATGAGCAGCAAATAATCGGAGAAGTTTATTTCAAACAGTTACGGGTGCAGGCTTTGAGAAAACGGGTGGCAGATTACAAGATGACAGTTTTACTGAACAAATTAGAGGGGGTACTAGAGGATGAAAGAAGCTCAGTTTGAATCAGAATTAATTCAATATCTTTCAGGTGAAACAGATACAGATGTTGCAAAAGCTTCTGTTATGTGGGAAACACCAAGTTATATTGTAAAAACAAAATTTTGGGAATACAAGCCGGAAATAAAAACAACAGACGCACTTTGGGAGAACTTCAAGCAAATTCTGGAACAGCATAACCAAAAAACGTTAGAGCATCCATTAAGTGTTGTAGAGTTTAACCAGGTTAAAAAGATTATAAGTAATCTGCATACACCATATAAAGCCGGGCAGTTTTTATATGGTTTAAATGGCGTTTCTCAAATAGAAATTGATTTGGATGATGGCAGACACGTGTTCCTGACCGTATTTGATCAAAAGCAAATTGGAGCAGGCGATACCATATACCAAGTGGTGAATCAAATAAAACGTCCGGCAGTTATAGCAGGAAAAAAGGATAGGATATTTGATACGACATTGCTGATTAACGGACTGCCCATTATTCAAATTGAGGAAAAAAACGACCACCGGGATGTGGATGAGGCCTTAAATCAGATGGAACAGTATGTGGCCGAGAATCAATACCGGGATATCTATTCTACAGTACAGATATTGGTTGCCATTACTCCGAATAACGTGAAATACATGGCAAATACTACGGCGGATAAGTTCAATAAAGACTTTGCATTTCATTGGCAGAGACGGGAAGACAATACCATTGTCCGCAGCTGGAAAGAGTTTGCGGACAATGTGCTTAGTATTCCTATGGCACATCAGATGGCAACCAATTATATGATTCTGGACGGAACGAAGAATAAGGAAACGTTAAAGGTTATGCGTCCTTATCAGGTATATGCCACTCAAAAAGTAGTGGAAGGGATTAAACGGACAGATTTTGAAGCGGGAAATAACAAGATTGGGTATATATGGCATACAACAGGAGCTGGCAAGACAATTACAAGCTTTAAGACTGCCTGGCTGGCAAGCCGTATGCCGAATGTGGACAAAGTCGTTTTTGTTGTAGATCGAATTGCTCTTACAAGGCAGACGAGTGAGGATTATAAGGCATATGACCCAGACGGTGAAATCGGCGATGAGACACGATTGGGAAGTGTCCGGGATACAAATAACACCAATGACTTAAGCCGCAAATTAAAAAGTAAAGATAATAATATTATAGTAACGTCTGTTCAAAAGCTGGGGACTCTGGTCAGCCGTAAGCTTTTAAGCAGTCCGCATGGATAGGATATACAGGGACGCCTATGTTTGATGAAAACGCTATAGGTATGAATACAGAGAGTATTTTTGGTCCGCTGCTTCACGCATATACCATTCGGGAAGCCATTGCGGATAGAAATGTACTGGGCTTTAAAGTAGACTTCGAGACAACAATTGATGAAGAGAAAATGAAGGAAGAATATCTTCCTGAATTTTATCGCCAACGATACCCTAAGTGGAGCGAGAAACAGATCAGAAATAAAATTCTAAATCTAACGGAAGAGGATATAGATGATGCGATAGAGCCCAGCTTCTATGATGAAAATATAGAGCACATAAAATTAGTGGTCGAAGATATATTCAAAAACTGGAAAAACCGTTCCGGCGAGGGAAAATATAATGCAATATTAACCACCCATGTAGGAGGCGGCAAAGCCAGTACACCAATGGCCATGATGTATTTTCGTGAATTTCAAAGAGTGAATAATAAGAATAAAAAACAAGGGAAACCGACATTAAAGGTGGCGATTACATATAGCCTTAATGCCACAAATAATGACAGTCAGTTAGAGAGTAACCAGGGTCTTCATGAAGCCATGAAGGTATATAATGAAGAGTTTGGGACATTATTTGGCATGGACGATGTGTCAGGATATATAGAGGATGTAACAAGCCGGTTAAATAAGACCACAAAAGATAAAAATTATCTTGATCTTGTTATTGTAGTGGATCAATTGTTGACAGGCTTTAATGCACCGGAACTGAATACATTATATGTGGACAGAATTTTGAGAGGAGCAGGTTTGATACAAGCCTATTCCAGAACGAATCGGATTGCGGACATGCAGAATAAACCGTGGGGAAATATTGTAAACTACCGTTGGCCGTCATTAAATGAAACGCTTATGAACAAGGCACTTGCAGTTTATGCAAATAAGGATTCGGCAAATATTTCTGAAGAAGAACGAAAGCAGCAAAATGAAGAAGACGGAATTATTGCCCATTCTTTCCAGACAACCCATGAAGAAGTGAAAAAGGTGGTACAGGAGCTTAGAGCTATTACAAACCAATTTGAAAGGGTGCCGCCAAGTGAAAAGAAGAAAGAAGAAATGCTGCAGCTGTTACGACAGTATAACAGCGGTATGGCAAAATTAAAACAGTATGCCCCGGAAGTAGTGGATGGGAAAGAGGAAGGCTTTGATTATGAACAGCCGGATCAACTGCTGAAGTCGCTGGGAATGGAGCCGGAAGAAGAGATTATGCTTACTACCGTTCTGAGTAATGAACTAAAACAGCAACTGGCAAAAGAGAAGAAAATATCAATTCACCAAATTGAGTTGAAGATGACACATGTAAAAGACATAAAGGTTGACTATGATTACTTGACAGAGCTTGTGGAGAAACTTCTGAATCAGGTTCATGAAAGAGATGAACAAGGAGCCTGTGAAACAAAAGAAAAGATTTACCAGTTTGCGAATGGACTGGAAGATAGAAGATATGCGGGGAAAATTATCAATGCTGCAGAAGCGATCGCAAAAGGATTGTATCCAACAGATCCGGATTTTAAGTATCCGGCCAAACTGAATGCGGGAAGTGAACAGATCATTCAGGAGGCAAACGACATAAGTCTGGATCGGTTATTACAGGAATTTAGAATCAAGTGGGGAATTATCGATGTTGTCACAAGCGCTGAAATGCGTACATTCTTCGCCCGCCATAAATATGGGATACAAGATTTAGATGATACCGGCAGAATTCGGGATATTATTGCAAAAGGAAGCAGAGATTATGCCGTTTTATCCCATGATAAAGAGATACAGTCACTTTCCAGAATAAAATACCGCAACAAATTAAGGGAAGCTATCTATGATCTTGCAGACAGATTAGTAGAGAACTAAGATAAAGGAAAACAATATGAATGAAATTGAGTTTTTAATGTATGAGGCAGATGCAAAAATAGAAGTCATAGTTAAGGATGAAACAATCTGGGCAACACAAAAAGCAATTGCAGGACTATTTGATGTGGGCGTGCCAGCAATCAGTAAACATTTGAAAAACATTTTTCAATCGGGTGAACTGGATGAAAAAGTGGTTGTTTCCATTTTGGAAAATACCACTCAACATGGAGCTCTGCAGGGGAAAACGCAGACAAAGAATGTAAAATACTATAATTTAGATGCGATTATATCGGTGGGTTATCGTGTGAATTCAATTAAGGCAACTAGATTCAGGGTGTGGGCAACGAACATTTTAAAAGAGTACATTCAAAAAGACTTGGATACTGTAATTGGATTGCCTCCTAACCTGTTTTATGGGACAAGTATCCCGACAATTATATTGGTGTTAAAGAAAAACAGGAAAAAGAAGGATGTATTGTTTATTGACGCCAGCAAAGAGTTTGAAAAAGGGAAAAATCAAAACTATATCAGTGATGAAAATATAAATAAAATTTTAGAAACATACCGGGCACGTAAAGATGTCGATAAGTATGCCCATGTTGCATCTAATGAAGAAATAAAGGAAAATGAGTACAATCTAAATATTCCAAGGTATGTAGATACCTTTGAGGAAGAAGAACCTATTGATTTGCAGGAGGTAATCAAGCAAATAGAGGAAGATAATAAAGAAATTGAGCAGTTGGAAAGGGAAATTGCAGAGCAGCTTAAAATACTAGGGGTAGAAATATAATAAGATATCATTTTTCAGAGGTAAAAATGGTGCCATTTTTAGTAAAGGAAATGAAGTGATTATTCCTGTTTCAGGGGAAACAGTAGCGGATATAGCAAGAGCGTCAACCGTTATAAAAAAGTGGAAGTTACTTTTTCATTTAAGGGATACTAAATTTATTTCTCTTAGTTCTTGTTCAATCAATCCAAATGTAATATAATTCCTAAGTGGAGCATTATACCCGGAGCAGTAAAATTAAAATAGCAGCACATACAAAAGATAAAGCTGTTCCGGGTATAATTTCCCATGAATGTACAGGCACAGATAAAAAGTCGGAGAAGGATTTTCATTTGTTTTTTTGTTTCATGCTTGACAGCTTCTTTTACTATATGCTATTCTGTCCCTGCTGTAAAAAAGCTATATATTTTTCTGTTTCTGATCACAAACAGAAAAATATATAGCTTTTTTACATGGAAAGGAGAAATTATGGATACTATTGCAAACCCAATGGGTACGAAAAAGGTATTTCCTCTGCTGATTTCTATGGCCGTGCCTCCTATGATCTCAATGCTGATCCAGTCGCTTTATAATATCGTAGACAGTATGTTTGCGGCCAGGCTTGGGGTGAATGCCATTACAGCCATCTCATTGGCCTATCCGCTGCAGAATCTGATCTTATCCGTCGGAGTAGGACTGGGAGTAGGCGTTAATGCCTGTATTGCCATGAGTCACGGAACAGGGGATACCAAAAAAGCAGATCAGGCAGCTGCCCACGGACTGGTGCTGGCCGGTCTTCATGCATTGATTTTTATCGCTGCCGGCCTCCTGGGAATCCGTGCATATCTTGGAATGTTTACAAAGGACCCGGAAGTTCTGGCTCTTAGCAGCCAGTATACATATATTGTGGTGCTGCTGTCTGCCGGTTCCCTTGTTCACATATCGATCGAAAAGATTTTTCAGGCCATGGGAAACATGAAGGTGCCGATGTTTCTCCAGGGCATGGGTGCACTGATCAATATTATCTTAGATCCCCTGTTCATCTTTGGATGGGGCATCTTTCCCAAAATGGGAGTGGCCGGTGCAGCCATCGCTACGGTGATCGGACAGTGGAGCGCCTGTCTGCTCGCTGTTTTTCTGCTGTTTCGGAGAGAACATACCATCCATATCCGGTTTGGAGGATTTGCATTTGACAGAGAATTGCTGAAAAAAATTTATATGGTAGCAGTTCCGTCCGCCATCACCATGTCTCTGCCGTCCATATTGATCTCGATCCTGAACGGGATACTGGCTGGAATTTCAGAAGTGGGGATTGCAGTACTAGGCATTTATTTTAAAGTACAGACCTTCATCTACATGCCGTCCAACGGTCTGATCCAGGGGATGAGGCCCATCATCAGTTTTAACTGCGGGGCAGGAAGAGATGACAGAGTGAAAGAGACGATTCGGGACAGCCTTCTTGTCACCGGTGGGATTATGGCCGCAGGAACCGTCTTATTTGTTGTTTTTCCTGTGCAGATCATGGGATTGTTCCACGCAGGGGGTACGCTTCTTAAGATGGGAATCATGGCATTTAGGATCATCAGCATTGGTTTCCTGTTTTCTGCTGTGGGAGTAGTGTATTCCGGTGTCTTTGAGGCGCTGGGAAAAGGGAGTGCATCTCTGGCCGTGTCTACATTGAGACAGTTTTTCATCATTCCGGTTCTTTCTTTATTTCTGGTTTCTCGCATGGGGGTCAATGGAATTTGGGCTTCTTTTCCGGCAGCAGAGGCGGCAGCGGCTCTGGCAGCAGTCCTTTTATACCGGAAATACAGCTATAAGAAGAAAAAAACTGAAGATATACAGAATGCTGTAAGAAGACGGCAATAAAAGATGACATTTTGGCCAGTTTTCCGGATTGCTGTCTCAGAGATGTAAGATTTTCTGACTTTCATGAAAGCCTCTCCAGAAGTATCCATCGAACAAAAGAAGCCATTCAACGATCGTTTTTTATCACTATTGGAGGAGCGCATTTTAAAGCGTGACGGAAATAGTGGTAAAAAACTCATGAATTTTCGGACGTGTTGTGTTAAAATCTAAATGACTTGAAGTGAAAAGGAGAATATGACATGGATAAGAAATTAAAAGCAGTCCTGATCGCGGTCCTGGTTATTGTCGTCGGCGGTGCGGGATTTCTCGGATATGAGTATGTGACTCAGAAACTTACGGCAAATGACGGAATTGAGCTGCTCTCCAAGGGTGAATACCAGAAAGCGTATGAAGCATTTGAAAAAGCAGGCAGTAAAAAGACTCTTTTGTGGACAAACCAGAAAAATGATGTGATGTTTTATCAGGCGGAAGCTCTCTGCCGGCTGAAGCGTTATAAAGATGCCATTCGCATTTATGACCGGATCATAGAGAAAAAGCCGCAGGGCAGGGCTTATGAATGGAAAGCACTTTGTTACGTGGGATTAGGACACGAAGAACAGGCACTGGAGGTCTGCAGTGAAGGGATACGTTCTCTCCCCTCAGAAGGAGAAAGTTATTATGCCAAGTATAGTATTCTTGCGAAGCAGAAGAAGTACGATGAAGGACTTTCTGTTGTAAGTGAAGCTTTGAAACAGAATCTTACCACCAAGAAAAAAGAGCTGATGTTTGCAAGGATCAGCCTTTATGAAGCTAAATTTGATTTTAAAACAGCATACCATTATGCAAAAGAATATGTAAAAGTCTATCCGGACGATGAAAAAGGAAAAAAAGAAGCTACTTTTTTAGAAACCAGATAGTACACTTTGTCTGCAGGGCAGAAATCAAGAGTTCCATTTACGGAACTCTTTTTTTATTTCATAGGGAAGTTCTCTGACCTTCCCTATGAAATAAAAACGTTTTGCATCTGTCATACAAAGTTGTCAAGTCCTTTAAAGATTGAGGGGTTGGGGGCGTTGAATTGGATTTGCCCACTTTGTTATGCAAAAGCAACAAATTTTGTTAAGAAAATTTGTGCGAAATAAAGTTTTGTTTCTTGAAAAATATATTGACAAAATAAAATTTTATATTTAAAATATATACATAAAATAAAGTTTCGCAAAAAATAATGAAACAAAATAAAGTTACTTTGAAGGAGGATAAGTATGAAACTGATCATCGCTGCCCACGGGCAACTGGCACAGGAAGTGGTCAATTCAGCGAATATGGTTTTCGGCGGAATTGAAAATGCTGAAGCTGTTACCTTCGTTCCTGGTGAAAATGCCGACGATCTGAAACAAAAGTACGAGGAATGTATGACAGAGGGAGAAGATGTACTGTTTTTGGTGGATCTGTTCGGAGGAAGCCCATATAATGCGGCATTTCAGATCACAGCACAGACTGAAAACACAGATGTGATTTCCGGACTGAGCCTTCCGATGCTCCTTGATGTGGTTGGCATCAGAGAGACATGCAAAGAGATTCGCCCATGGGAAGTGTATGACAAACTTGGAAAAGACACTTACATAAAATCATGCAGAAGTTTATTAAAACAACAAAAAGAGGAAGAAGAGGAGGATGAATTATAATGAAGATTAATTTATGCAGAATCGACGACAGACTGATCCACGGACAGGTCGCAACTGTCTGGGCAAAAGAGGCAAATGCGGAAAGAATCATCGTGTGCAGTGATGAGGTGGCAAAGGATGATATCAGAAAGACCCTGCTTTTACAGGTGGGACCTCCGGGAATCAAAGTCAGCGTAGTTGATATCGCCAAAGCAATCCGTGTCTACAACAATCCTAAATATGAAAATGATACTGTGTTTTTATTATTTACATGTCCGCAGGATGTGCTAAGGATGATCGAAGGCGGGGTTCCGATCACGAGTGTCAACATCGGAGGAATGGCTTTCAAAACAGGGAAAGAACAGATTACAAAAGCTGTTTCTGTGGATGAAAGCGATAAGGATGCTTTCCGCAAGATGCATGAGAGAGGCGTAGAACTGGAAATTCGTCCGGTAGCTACAGACAACAGAATCGACTTAATGACTAAAATCTGATAGAGGAATGAAAAGGGAGGAACTATTATGGGATTATCAGGAATTCAAATTGTATTGCTGTTTATCGTATCTTGTATCGTAGGAATGGGAAGTGTGCTGGATTCTTTTCAGACACACAGGCCACTGATTGCATGTACATTGGTGGGAATCATTCTCGGTGATGTGAAGACCGGAGTTATGCTTGGGGGTACTCTTGAGATGATCGCTCTCGGATGGATGAATATCGGAGCAGCACAGTCTCCGGACTCTGCACTTGCCAGTGTTATTTCTACCATTCTTGTTATCGTAGGAAATCAGTCTGTATCTGCAGGAATTGCCATCGCCCTTCCGGTTGCAGTTGCAGGACAGGTGCTGACTGTGCTGGCAAGAACCGTCACAATCTTCTTCCAGCATGCGGCAGATAAATATGCGGAGGATGCAAACTTTAAGATGATTGACATCTGCCATATCACTGCTCTTGCAGTCCAGGCACTTCGTGTTGCGGTTCCATGTCTTTTAGTATCTATGGTTGTCAGCCCGACAGGGGTTCAGAGTATGCTGAACATGATCCCTGACGTGATCACAACAGGACTTTCCGTAGCCGGAGGATTCATCGTAGTCGTTGGTTATGCAATGGTGCTGAACATGATGGGAGCAAAATATCTTATGCCGTTTTTCTTCCTTGGATTCGTCATTGCGGCATTCACAGACTTCAACTTAGTTGCTTTTGGAATCATGGGTATCGTATTCGGGCTTATTTACATACAGCTAAATCCAAAATTCAATATGCCGAAAGCTGTGCCGGCAGCCGTTGCTCCGGCAGGAGGGGCATCCATGGATGCAGATTTAGATGACGACTTAGACGACGAATTAGATTAGAAAAAGGGAGGAAACAGGATATGAGTGAAGAAATCAAAAACACAGAAAATACATTGACAAAAAAAGACCGTGTCAGCATGTTTTTAAGGAGTAATTTCCAGCAGGCATCCTTCAACTTTGAGCGTATTCATGCTCTCGGATTTGCATTCGACATGGTGCCGGCCATCAAACGGCTTTATCACACAAAAAAGGAACAGTCAGAAGCATTAAAGCGCCACATGACCTTCTTTAATGTAACACCGGGCTGTGTCGGACCGGTACTCGGAGTAACCGCGGCCCTGGAAGAGACAAAGGCAAATGGTGCAGACATCGACGAGGGAACGATCGGAAGCATCAAAATCGGTCTGATGGGACCTCTGTGCGGAGTCGGCGATCCGATCTTCTGGGGAACCCTTCGTCCGATCACAGCAGCGATCGGTGCATCTATGGCATTGACTGGAAATATTTTAGGACCTGTATTATTCTTTGTACTTTTTAACGCTGTCCGTCTGGCCGCTTTATACTTTGGATTGGAGTTCGGTTACAAAAAGGGACTGGATCTTGTAAAGAATCTGGCAGGAAACATGCTCCAGAAAGTTACAGAATGTGCTTCCATCTTAGGACTGTTCGTCATGGGTGCTTTAGTTTCAAAGTGGACCACGATTAATGTGCCGTTGGTAGTGTCTAAAGTCACTGCAAACGGAAAGACAACGGTCACAACGGTCCAGAATATTTTAGACCAGCTTATGCCGGGACTGTTAGGACTTGTTTTGACTTTAGTTGTATGCCGTCTGTTAAAGAAGAATATCAGCCCGATTCTGATCATCTTTATCTTATTTGCAGTCGGTATCATCGGCTATGGATTGGGCATTTTAGGAGCATAAAGATTCTCTGGGAGGAGTGAAGAATGAAGACAAAAGCAGTAAGACTGTATGGACAGGAAGATATAAGACAGGAAGAATTTGAACTTCCTCCGATCAAAGAGGATGAGATTCTTGCTGAGGTTGTGACAGACAGCCTGTGCATGTCCAGCTATAAGGCAGCGATACAGGGCGAAAAACATAAAAAGGTGCCGGAAGATATCAAGGAGCATCCGATCATTCTGGGACACGAGTTCTGCGGGGTAATCCTTGAAGTAGGAGAAAAGTGGAAAGACCGGTATCAGGCAGGAGATAAGTTTGTGATCCAGCCGAACATCGGGACAAAAAACGGATACGCGCCGGGCTATTCCTATCCTTATGCAGGCGGAGACGCAACAAAGATCGTACTGATGAATCAGATCATGGAAAACGGTTCTCTTTTGAAATACAACGGGGAGTCCTTCTTTGAAGGCTCCCTGGTGGAACCGCTGTCCTGTGTGGTGGGGGCTTTCAACGCACAGTACCACCACAAGAAAATGTACAGCTATGAACATGTCATGGGGGTCAAAGAAAATGGAAATATGGCGATCTTAGGGGCTACCGGTCCCATGGGATTCCTGGCCATTGACTTTGCGCTGCACGGCCCGAAGAGACCGAAATTGTTAGCGGTTACCGGCAGGACTGAGTCTAAACTGGATCTTGCGAGGAAGCTGTATACAGAAGAAGAGGCGGAAAAACAGGGAATAAAACTTGTCTACGTCAATACGGGACAGATGGAAGACTTCAGCGGACCTTTGCGGGAATTAACAGAAGACGGACGGGGTTTTGACGATGTCTTTGTCTTTGCACCGAATGAGCAGATGGTAACCCAGGGAGAAAAGCTTCTGGCCTTCGACGGATGTCTGAATTTCTTCTCCGGACCTGCCGATACCGGATTTACGGCTCCTGTGAATTTTTACAATGTACATTATAATTCCACACATTTCATCGGTACAAGCGGAGGGAATACGGATGATATGAAGCAGTCTGTCGAGCTGATCGAAAATAAGACTGTAAATGTGGCAAAGATCGCAACCCATGTGCTTGGACTCGACCAGGTGGCTGAAACGACGAAGCGGCTTCCGAACCTTGGGGGAGGGAAAAAGGTCGTCTATACGCACAGGAAGTTTCCGCTGACCGAAGTTGACAAGCTCAGCGAAATAAGTGACAATAAATTAAAAGAAGGACTCGGTCCGATTCTTGAAAAACATGGTCACTTATGGAGCGCAGAAGCAGAAGCATACTTTTTAGAAAACGCTCCAAAGATTTGAAAGGGAGAGTTTTATGGCAAAGGAAGCAACGGTAAGGAATCAGATATTTTCCGCATATGACAGCTTGTTTGATGCCGAGAAGAAGGTTGCGGATTATCTGATGAACCATCAGGAAAAGGCGATTGAGATGTCAGTTTCGGAGCTGGCGGGTGCATGTGAGGCCAGCCAGGCGACAATTGTCCGTTTTTGCAAGAAGATCGGCTGCAACGGCTATCATCATCTGAAGATCAAGATGGCGAAGGAGATGCGGGAACAGGATAACCATGAGTTTTCTAACGAGATCAGCATCGACAATATCGAGCAGTCACTGATGAATATCATGGCCAGCAAGATGGAAGAACTGAAAGAGACTCTGAGCAGCATTGACGGAAAGATGCTCAGGGAGATCATAGATCTGATACTGAACGCCAATGTAGTGGAGTTCACGGCCATGGGAAATACGATCCCGATCGCGCTGGACGGGTCTTATAAGTTCAATCAGCTCGGAATCCCTGCAGTCGGCTCTACCATTTGGGAGACTCAGGAAGCTTATGCAAGGACCATGAGAAAAGGTGATGTCATGATCGCTGTTTCCGCCTCCGGAGCTTCCAGACATCTGCTCAATATGGCTAATATTGCCAAAGAAAACGGAGTGAAAGTGGTGGCTATTACCAACCAGGCAAAGTCACCCCTTGCGGAGGCAAGTGACTATACGCTGGTGACCGCAACAAGGGAACAGGTATTCCACGACCAGGTCAGTTTTACAAGAATGGCTGCCATGGCGGTGATTGACAGCCTTTTCCTGCTGCTGTTCTCAACAAAATGGGACTCTTTCAAAAACTTGACAGAACATGAGCAGTCAGTGGCGGAAGATAAGATTTAAGTTTTTTATCACGGTTTTCGTTTCATTTTAAAATCCCTCCTCCAATGAGTGATAAAAAACTTTTTATCATAAGATGTATTTTTACGGCATCAGAGCAAACAGAATGTAGTACGAAAAATAAGCTTTTAATTGGAGGATTTTTTTATGAACGAATCATGGTTGGGCCTTAACGGCAAAACAGTCATCGTAACCGGCGGAGCATCCGGAATCGGGAAAGCAGTTGCCCAGGAATTTTTAAACGTGGGATGCAATGTGGTTGTTTCTGACATGGCGCCGGAAGCGCCGGAGTTTGACACTGCAGCCGGCAGGTTCCATTACGTGAAGACAGACGTGACCAGTGCAAAAGATGTGGATGCCATGGCAAAAGAAGTGGTGGATACATTCGGAACCGTGGATGTACTGGTAAACAACGCGGGGATCAATATCCCGAGACTCCTGGTAGACCCGAAAGAGCCGAAAGGACAGTATGAACTGGACGAAGCAGTATGGGATAAAGTATGCAGCGTCAATTTAAAGGGAGTGTTCTTCTGTGCACAGGCGGTCGGAAGACTTCTTGTGGAAAAGGGAGAGGGAGTCATCATCAACATGTCTTCAGAGAGCGGACTGGAAGGGTCCGAGGGACAGAGCGTGTACGCGGCGACAAAGAACGCAGTGAATTCCCTGACGAGGAGCTGGGCAAAAGAATTAGGGAAACAGGGAGTGCGCGTAGTAGGCGTGGCACCAGGCATCATGGAAGCGACGGGATTAAGGACACTGGCGTATGAATCAGCGCTGGCGTACACAAGAGGGATCACAGTGGATGACTTAAGAGCGGGCTACAGCAAGACGTCAACAACACCGCTCGGAAGATCCGGAAAGCTTTCCGAAGTGGCAGACATGTGTGTATATCTGGCAAGCAAAAGATCTTCTTATGTACACGGTGTGACCATCAATGTAGCCGGCGGAAAGACCAGAGGATAAGAACAAAAATATATTTGAATAGCATTTATTTTTAAATAGGTGCCGCATGTTTAAATGTGGCACCTTTAGTAATTGTTTAGTTTATCAATCTATTTTCATATATAAAAATGAGGGAATCATAAATATGTCGGTTTTATTTATGATTCCCTTATAAACTATATTTGTAGCATCCCTATTGTATTAAAGATTATATTGTTATTTACATCAAATATTTTTTCATAAAGCATCTCCTTTCTTGGTGAAGTGAGAAATAATAGTATTTAGATATCCCCCTAAATAAAGGAAGAAAACTAAAAAATAATTATCAAAATTGCCGACAAAATTAGTTCTTATAAGGTAAATCCAAAGAATGATAGGAAGGAAGATGCTAAGCAAACATAATATAATTGTCATATTGTGCTTTAAAATAAATGGCAAACGTTTGGAAAAAAAGCAGATAAATAAACCCAGCAAAATAATAAAAATATACTTTAGAATATATATTTTAATAACAGATTCAGAATATAATGGAATTTGATCTTCTAAACCTGTAATTATATATGCCAATATATAAGAAATAATAGGAATAATAAATAAATATAATTTTTTCATAGAGATACCTCCTTATCTATTAAAGTGAAACCATTGTCATCTCACTTCAATCTAAACGAATAATAGTTAAAAATTTAAAAAACAACTAAATGGATAATTCAGTCTTTTTATTATTATATGAGATATGGGGAAATATTGCAATAGATTAGAATAAATTTGTAAGTTATTACAAAATAAATTTAATTAAATTAATTTATGGAATATTAATATATGTAATAAGTAATCGATCTATTAGGCTTAAGACATGGTAAATGTTTATAATTATACTTTCAATTTTTGTAATAATTGAAATGAAAGAAATCTACAAACAAAAAAAATTAAAGTGATTGTGAATATTGCCTAACTATGTAGTTATAAATTTGAATGATATATCTATTTTAAAAGATTAGATGTTGTTATTTTTAACCCTCTATTCTATAATCATAAACAAAAGTAAGATTAGAATGATATTTAAGTGCACAGGTAAAAACAGAATAGTTGTTATTTACACTCAGTATATTAGGAATTTGGAGATGATTACATTTAGAGGAATAAAAAAGGGGAGGCAATATATGATTATGGAAATAGTGATAGGAATCATTATAGTCGTGGGAATTCTGGCATTTATCGGATATTCTTATATGATCAAGCAGCAGTCAGATGAGGTGAGAAAACTGTACGCAGATTTCAGGGAGACTTATGGAAAAGATTATCAGATTGGGTTTGGGTTGTGTAAGGGAACCATTTTTAACAAAGAATACATAGTGATCCTTGCTGCAGACAAGGACAAAAAAGTGATTGATGCCGTGTCGGCGGAAGGATCCGGAATGGAATGGAGCCATGGGACCGCTTCTGAGTATATTGGCATGGATATCTCAAAATATAAAACAGAGCAGGAAGAAAAGAAAAAGAAGCAGACGCTGTATGAAAAAGGGGAACAGGAAATGACTCCAAAGGAAAAAGCATTGACGATGGCTGTGAAAAATATTTAAAATTTGAGTGTTAGAAGCAAAGCGGCAGGAAAGGAACAGAATGGAAGAAATACTGGAGCAGAAAAAAGAAAGAGTGATCCTGGTGGGTGTGTGTCTGGGAGAACCCAGGGAAGCCGAGGAATCCCTAGAAGAGTTAGAAGAACTTACAAGGACCGCAGGAGCTTTAGTGGAAGGAAGCATTCTCCAGGCCAGAGAACAGGTCCACCCCGGTACTTATGTGGGAAAAGGTAAGATAGAGGAGATCCGGGATCTTTTATTTGAGACAGAGGCAGACGGTATTGTGTGTGACGATGAGCTCTCACCGGCACAGCTTGCAAATCTCTCACAGATATTGGATATCAAGGTGATGGACCGGACACTGGTGATCCTGGACATTTTCGCTAAGCGTGCCAGGACAAAAGAGGGAAAGATCCAGGTGGAACTGGCCCAGCTCAGATACCGCGCCACAAAGCTGACCGGAAAGGGAGTAAGCCTTTCAAGGCTAGGCGGCGGTATCGGCACGAGAGGGCCGGGGGAAAAGAAGCTTGAGATGGACAGGCGTCTGATCCGCACACGGATATCCCATTTAAAAGCTGAACTTTCCGGGGTGATCAAACACAGGGAAGTCCAGAGAAAGCAGCGGCAGAGAAACCATACACCTGTGGTCTGTATTGTCGGTTATACCAATGCCGGGAAATCCACGCTGTTAAATTACTTTACGGATGCCGGAGTCCTGGAAGAGGACCAGCTGTTTGCCACACTGGATCCCACCACAAAAAGTGTTGTGTTAAACAGCGGGCAGACCATCCTTATGACGGATACGGTTGGATTTATCAGAAAGCTTCCGCATCATCTGGTAGATGCATTTAAGAGTACACTGGAAGAGGCTAAGTACAGTGATGTGATCCTTCACGTGGTTGACTGCTCCAATCCATGTATGGAGCAGCAGATGGAGGCTGTCTATGAGACATTAAATCAGCTCGGCATCAAGGATACGCCTGTGATCACGGCATTTAATAAGATAGACCAGGCAGATAAAGGCATTCTTTTGAAGGATGTCCATGCGGATGAAACTGTAAAGATTTCCGCCAAAGAGGGTACAGGAACCGGGGATCTCTTAAATGTGATCGAAGACGTCCTGAGCAGACAGAAAATTTATTTAGAGAAAAAATACGGTTATGACGAGGCGGGAAAGATCCAGGCCATCAGAAACCACGGACAGCTTATAAAAGAGGAATACCGGGATGACGGCATTTACGTGGAGGCTTATATACCAAAAGAAATATTAGGAATGGTGTAGGAGGACGTATGATTATACAGAAAGTGATTAACAATAATGTGGTCAGTACCTTTGATACGAACAACCATGAGGTTATTCTCATGGGAAAGGGCATAGGATTCCGGAAAAAGGCAGGGGATGAACTCGACAAGACAAAGATCGAGAAGATTTTTACACTGGATCAGCGGGAAAAAAGTCCATTTATCCAGGAAGTGCTCGCTATTATCCAGGAATTTTATGAGATCAGTTTCAAGACAGAGCTGCCTGCCTATCAAAGATTTATTACGCATCTGGAATATCTGGAAAACAGCATCAAATCCGGAGAGTCACATTCTGTGGAAGATGAAGAGGATGATGTGGAGTTTTATGAGAGAAATCAGAAGAAATATCCGGAGGCTTATATATGCAGCCAGAAAATTGTCGAGCATATTGAAGGACATTACGGCTATACCCTGTCCGTAGATGAAAAAATGTACCTGATCATCTATGTAAAACGGCTGATCCTGGAAGCCGGCATCCAATAGGAATTTGTTGTGGTTTCAGTTGACATTTGGACGGGTTTTTGATAAGATTTAGACATTGAATATTGGATTGTGACTGGTAATGCAGGCAAGACCTTTTTGATAGATGTAAGCTGAGATTCGCGCATTTATTAAGGGGTCTTTTTGTTTTTTTCAGCTCAGTCCGTCATTTATTAACTAAAATTTACAGAATGAAGGAGATTTTATTATGGTATCTAAGAAGTTTGTAATTGAAAACGAGCAGGGATTACACATGAGACCGGCAGGAGTTTTAGCAAAGGCAGTAACAAAGTTTGAATCTGATGTCACCATCGTTTTCGAGGACAAGAAGATCAATGCAAAGAGTCTTCTGAACATCATCGGAGCATGTATCAAATGTGGTTCAGAGATTGAACTTGTATGTGAAGGTCCTGATGAGGAAGCAGCTTTAGCTCATGCGACAGAATTAATTGAATCTGGTTTAGGTGAATAATTAATCTCATTTTACAAAGGGGACAGGTGGCATATGTATAAAGGTATTGGAGCATCTGCGGGAATCGGCATCGGTAAAGTTGTTGTGATAAAGGAACAGAGCCTGGATTACAAAAAGGAGACAATTACAGACGCCGAAGCAGAAAAGAAAAGATTAAGCGAAGCGATCGAAGTGTTCATCGATAAGACAACCAAGATGGTGGAAGCCATGAAGGTGACTGCCGGGGAACAGGAATCTGAGATTCTGGAGGGACATATCCTCATGATCCAGGACCCTGCGATCAAAGAGCAGATCGATGCGAAGATCGATGACGAAAAGATCAATGCGGAAGCTGCCGTCGAGGAAGCATGTGATTTCTTTGCACAGATTTTTGCCATGGCTGAAGATGAATTGACCCAACAGAGAGCATCTGACTTAGGAGATATTAAAACAAGATTAATCAAGATCTTATTAGGGATCGAGGAAGTAGATATCAGCGCTGTTCCGGAAGGAACTGTCCTGGTTGCGGAAGATTTGACCCCGTCCATGACTGCCGGCATCAACCCGGCCAATGTCGAGGGTGTACTGACAGAGATCGGAGGCAAGACTTCCCACTCTGCGATCATCTGCCGTTCCATGGAGATCCCGGCAGTACTTAGTGTTGAGAATATCGTTTCCATCGTTAAAGACGGAGATGTTGTCGTATTAGACGGAGCGACAGGAGAAGCATATGTAAATCCTGAAGATTCTGTCCTGGAAGATTACAAGGCTAAGAAAGCGGCATATCTGGAAGAGAAAGCGGCTCTGTCCAAGTTCATCGGACAGGCGTCTCAGACTGCTGACGGACGTGTAGTTGAACTGGTTGCCAATATCGGCGGGCCGGACGAGGCTGCAAGAGTTGTTGAGTGCGACGGAGAAGGTGTGGGACTGTTCCGTACAGAGTTCTTATTCATGGACCGTGACAGCGTTCCTACCGAAGAAGAACAGTTCAAAGCATACAAAACAGTTGCAGAGACTCTGGAAGGAAAACCTGTGATCATCCGTACTCTGGATATCGGAGGAGACAAGGCACTTCCTTATCTCGGATTAGAGACAGAGGAAAACCCGTTCCTTGGTTTCCGTGCAGTGCGTTTCTGCCTGAAACGTCCTGACATTTACAGACCTCAGCTGAGAGCTTTATTGAGAGCCAGTGCATTCGGAAAGATCCGCATCATGGTTCCGCTTGTAACATGTGTGGACGAACTCCGTGCTGTAAAAGCACTGCTTGAAGAAATCAAAGGAGAATTAGACGCAGAAGGCATTGCATATAACAAAGACGTAGAAGTCGGCGTTATGATGGAAACTGCTGCTGCAAGCTTAATTGCCGACATTTTGGCAAAAGAAGCAGATTTCTTCAGCATCGGTACCAACGACCTGACAGGATATACTATGGCGGCTGACAGAGGAAACTCTGACGTGGCTTACCTGTACTCAGCATATAACCCGGCAGTACTCCGTTCAATAAAGAACATCATCGGGGCTGCAAATAAAGAGGGTATTATGGCTGGTATGTGCGGTGAAGCTGCCAGCGATCCGCTGCTCGTACCGGTACTTCTTGCATTCGGACTGAACGAATTCTCTGTTAGTGCAACTGCGATCCTTGCCACAAGAAAAGTAATGTCCTTATGGACTATGGACGAAGCAAAAGCTTTGGCAGAGGAAGTTATGCAGCTGACAACAGAAGCAGAAGTAAAAGCTTTATTGGAAGAAAGAGCCAGAAGCTAGGCTTTATAATGTATGATAGATTCTCAGGAGATATGATCTGTATACAGACATATCTTCTGAGAGTTTTTTTGTTTACGCGAACCTGTTTTTTTACTATAATAGATAGTAAGAAATAATTAGAAAAGCTTTGAAGGGAGCATTAATTATGGATCAAAATATTGAGAGAAGACAGTTTGTCTGTCCCAAATGCGGATGCAACTCCTATGAACATGATCAGTTTCAGGCCACCGGAGGGAATTTTGCCAAGATTTTTGATATACAGAATAAAAAGTTTATTACCATCAGCTGTACCCGCTGCGGATTTACCGAGTTATATAAGAGCCAGACTTCAGAAGGTATGAACATTCTGGATTTTCTTATGGGATGACCGGAAAAGTGCAGGAGAACGAATACAGAGAGATTCAATGTTCCGCGGCCTGCAACCGGGTCCGTGGAAGATTTCCTTACCACTGGGATTTGAATATATACAGGGGATGTGCCCACCGCTGCCAGTATTGCTTCGCTCTTTATTCCCATCAATATATGGAGTCGGATGATTTCTACCATGAGATTTTTGTCAAGACGAACATAGCAGAGCGGCTGGAACGCCAGTTAAAGAGCAGGAACTGGGATCATCAGGTTATTAACCTTGGAGGTGTGACAGACAATTACCAGCCGGCAGAGGAGCAGTACAGGATCATGCCGGAGCTTTTAAAGCTTTTGATCCGATTTGAGAATCCGGCTATCATTTCTACAAAGTCTGATTTAATATTGAGAGACTATGACCTGATCGATCAGTTATCCAGAGTAGCCTACGTAAACATTGCGGCGACGGTCACCACCATGGACGAAGACATAAGGAGCGTATTGGAGCCGGGAGGGGTTTCTTCCTCACGGAGGTTTGATGTTCTCAGTGAATTTCGAAAGACAAATGCGTCCACGGGTGTCCATATGATGCCTGTTATTCCAGACATTACAAGCACCAGAGAGAATCTGGAGGCTGTATTTTCTGAGACAAAACAGAGAGATATCCATTATCTGATCACATCGAATTTGAATTTAAAGGGACCAACCCGCGCCGTATTTTTTAACTTTGTAAGAGAAGAATTTCCGCAGTATGAACAACGTCTGACCAGGCTGTTCAGTTATGGAAAAGAATATAAGGATTATAAAAAAGATTTATTTCAAAGGATTTCGGAGGTCCGCACCAAGTATGAAGTCCAAACGGATTTCAGAAGCATTATAAAAGAAAAAAATGCCCAGTTTGAGGCAGAACAGCTGTCATTTTTCTAGGAGGTAATGACTATGGGAGAGATTATGTTGGAATGTTGTGTAGACTCTTTTGAGTCCGCAAGGGCAGCAAAAGAGGCAGGGGCAAAGAGGCTTGAACTCTGCGCTGACCTGATGATCGGCGGGATCACACCCAGTCCTAAATTATTGGAAATGATCAAGATACGGCTCGACATCCCAGTCCATGTGCTCATCCGGCCAAGGTTCGGAGATTTTTTATACACTGATGATGAGTTTTCTCTCATGAAAAGTGAGATCCACCATTTCCGGGAACTTGGGGCAGACGGCGTGGTGTTCGGATGCCTTACAAAAGACGGACGGCTGGATATGAGACGTATGGAAAGCCTGATACAGAAGACGATGGGGATGTCCGTCACACTGAACAGGGCATTTGATATGTGTGTGAATCCCTATGAGGCGATGATCCAGGCGATTGAACTGGGCATTGACGCCGTACTTACATCCGGGCAGAAAAATTGCTGTACTGATGGAAAGGAACTTCTGAAAAGCCTTCTGGAAGTGGCAGGAAAAGATATCACAGTTATGGTCGGATCAGGAGTTAACGCAGCAGTGATCGAAGAATTTTTAAAAGAAGCTCCTTTTGAAGCATTCCATATGTCTGGCAAGAAGACGGTTCAGAGCGGGATGGAATACCGAAAACCGGATGTCAGCATGGGACTGCCGATGATGAGTGAGTATGAACGTTTTGTCACCGATACAGAGGAGATTAAAAAAGCTGCGGCTGTGATAGAGAAGTATATTTCATAGCTGATCCGATAGAATTGTAAGAATTTTGTTATGTATTTGTCTGCCGGATTTCAGAACTGTCCGCTATGATAGAGATAGTAAAAGAAAGGCGGTGTCAGTTTATGAGCAGACAAGCAGTAAAAAAAGCGACAAATTTCACAACTCTGGTGTTGATCGGAGCGTTGATCATATTTTCAGTTTACGGTTATCAAAAAGGAATTTTTACAAACAGAGATCAGCTGGAACTGTTTATACGGCAGAGCAGTTTTTGGGGACCGCTTCTGTTTATTGTGATCCAGCTCACACAGGTTGTCATAGCGGTAATTCCGGGAGGACTGACCTGTCTGGCAGGAGTCGTCTTTTTCGGACCCTGGTATGGTTTTTTATACAGTGCTGTCGGGATACTCATCGGTTCCTGCATTAATTTTTACCTGGCAAGACGATATGGAGAAAAATTCATCAGGCTTTTTGTAAACGATGAGACATATGAAAAGACCAGGAAAAAGTTTTTGACCGGAAAAAAGTTTGACGTTGTGTTTACAACTGCGATCCTTCTTCCGTGTGCACCGGATGATGTACTGTGTATGCTGGCGGGGCTTACGGATATGTCATGGAGAAAGTTTTTAACGATTCTTTTTCTGGGGAGGCCGGTCACGATCGTGGTATACAGCCTGGGAGGCGCCATGCTCCCGCTGCTGCTGCGGTAGACTCAAAATCAATAAAGATAAAAGGTAACAGGCGGGACAGCATAAGACTGTTCGGCCTTTTATTATTTTTGTTCTATTGATTCAAAACATCCGGTGGTATATACTGAAAAAGAAATCAGCCGACGAAGAAAGAGATAAAGGAGACAGACGATGGGTTTAAACGAGACGCCGAGAGGAGACAGAATTCATATCGCATTGTTTGGAAGGAGAAACGCAGGAAAATCCAGCATAGTTAATGCATTGACCGGTCAGGAGCTGGCTATTGTTTCAGATGTGAAAGGTACGACCACAGATCCGGTCTGCAAGGCAATGGAACTTTTGCCCCTGGGACCGGTTGTGATGATCGACACCCCTGGGCTGGATGATGAGGGTGAACTGGGAGAAAAGAGGGTGAAGAAGGCGAAAGAAGTGCTGAGAAAGACAGACATCGCCCTGGTCATAGCGGATGCGAAAACAGGCCTTACGGAGTTTGAACAGGGAATCCTTGATCTGATCAGGGAGAGAAAGCTGCCCTATCTGATCGTATATAACAAGACGGATCTGGCAGGCAGAGACAGGGTGGAAGATACAGATCATACCTGTTTTGTCAGCGCGGTGACAAAAGAAGGCATCTTTGAGCTGAAAGAGGCTATCGGAAAGCTTCTCCCAGAAGAAGAACAGCCAAGACAGATCGTGGGCGACCTGATCTCGCCGGGAGACTTTGTGGTTCTTGTCGTGCCCATCGACTCGGCGGCTCCAAAAGGGCGGCTCATCCTTCCGCAGCAGCAGACGATCCGGGATATTCTGGAGCATGATGCCTGCTCTGTTGCAGTCAAAGAATCTGAACTGGAGCACACACTTAAGCATCTTGGGAGAAAGCCTTCTCTGGTTATTACAGACTCTCAGGCATTTGAACAGGTGGCCGCCATCGTGCCGGAAGATATTCCTCTGACATCTTTTTCGATCCTTTTTGCCAGATACAAAGGGGATCTTTTGGAGGAAGTGAGGGGAGCGAGGGCTGCCAAGCATTTAAAGGACGGTTCCAGGGTCCTGATCGCGGAAGGCTGCACCCATCACCGTCAGTGCGATGATATCGGAACGGTCAAGATACCCGGATGGCTTACAGAATATACAGGAAAGCAGCTCATCTTTGAGACGTCCAGCGGGAGCACATTTCCGGAGGATTTAAGCGGCTATGATCTGATTGTTCACTGTGGGGGATGTATGCTGAATCCGAAAGAAATGAAGCACAGAATAGCGTCCTCTGTAAAAGCGGAAGTGCCTATTGTAAACTATGGAGTCTTGATCGCCGACATGAAGGGAATTCTAAATCGGAGCCTTCAGCCTTTCGGACTCTGAAAATCCGGAGGGAGTCTTGACCGGAAGTGGGGTTCTTGAGATAATAGACAAGATAACGAAAGAAAGGATTTGAAACAGATGAGTAAAGTTAGAACCAGATTTGCCCCGAGCCCTACGGGAAGAATGCATGTAGGGAATTTAAGAACAGCATTATATGCCTACCTGATCGCAAAACATGAAGGCGGAGATTTTTTGCTGCGCATAGAAGATACAGACCAGGAGCGTCTCGTAGAGGGAGCCGTCGACATTATTTATAATACCCTTGCAAAAGCAGGACTTGCCCATGATGAAGGGCCGGATAAGGACGGCGGATGCGGCCCTTACGTCCAGAGTGAGCGTCAGGCGGCAGGCATCTATATGGATTATGCAAAGAAGCTGATCGACAAGGGAGAGGCTTATTACTGCTTTTGTGACGAGGAGAGGCTTTCTAGCCTGAAGGTCAAATCAGGAGATGTGGTAGTCAGCCATTATGACAAACACTGCCTGAATCTGAGCAGTGAAGAAGTGGAAGAAAAATTGAAATCCGGCATCCCTTATGTGATCCGCCAGAACAATCCTACCGAGGGCACCACAACGTTTGTGGATGAAATTTATGGTGAAATTACGGTGGAAAACATGGAATTGGACGATATGATCCTTATTAAGTCCGACGGATATCCTACTTATAACTTCGCGAATGTTGTGGACGACCATCTGATGGGGATCACCCATGTGGTCCGGGGAAATGAATACCTTTCATCTACGCCGAAATACAACAGGCTCTACGATGCATTCGGATGGGAGAAACCGGTCTATGTACACTGCCCGCTCATCACGGATGAGGAACACAAAAAGCTGAGCAAACGGAGCGGACATTCTTCTTTCGAGGATCTGCTGGAGGCAGGGTATCTGCCGGAGACGATTGTAAACTTTGTGGCCCTGCTCGGATGGAGTCCGGGAGGGGAAAGAGAGATCTTTACGCTGAAAGAACTGGAAGAAGCATTTGACTATCATCATATGTCCAAGACTCCGGCCGTCTTTGATATGACGAAACTTGCATGGATGAACGGGGAATATATCAAGGCTATGAACGATGATAGATTCAAAGAAATGGCCATGCCGTATGTGAAGGAAGTCATCACAAGAGATGTGGATACTGATAAAATCCTTTCTATGGTCAAGACACGGATCGAGCTGTTTACAGAGATTAAGGACCATATTGATTTCTTTGAAAATGTGCCGGAATATGACAGTGCCATGTACCAGCACAAAAAGATGAAGACAACAAAAGAGTCTGCGCTGGAAGTGCTGAAAGAAATCGTGCCGGTATTTGAAGCGCAGGAAGATTTCAGCAACGATGCCCTCTATCAGACACTGCTTGGGTTTGCAAAGAGCCACGAGGTCAAAAACGGCTATGTCATGTGGCCGGTCCGCACGGCTGTGTCAGGCAAGCAGATGACTCCCGGCGGGGCATCTGAACTCATGGAGATTCTGGGGAAAGAGGAGTCTGTAAAAAGGCTTTGTGCTGCTGTTGAAAAATTAGAGGCAGAGCTTTCATGACAGAATGGAATGAGGCCCAGACAAAGGCCATCACCCACAAAGACGGCCCGATGATGGTCCTTGCCGGGCCGGGGTCCGGGAAAACTACAGTCATCACAGAACGGACAAAATATCTGATCGAACACTGCGGGGCAAACCCCTCCAATATCCTGGTCATCACCTTTACAAAGGCAGCGGCAGCTGAGATGAAGGAACGTTTCTTGAAACTGGCAGGGAGATCCCTGCCAGTTTCTTTCGGTACCTTTCACGCAGTTTTTTTTACGATCTTGAAGCATGCGTACAGCTTTCGGCCGGGGTGTATTCTGCCGGAGCATAAAAAGTATGATCTGCTCCGTGAAATTATCACGGACCGGAATCTGGAAACAGGAGATGAACCGGATTTCCTGCGTTCCTTGATCAGTGAGATCAGCCTCGTAAAAGGACAGCTTCTTTCTATGGGTTATTATCACAGCCAAAGCTGTGCGGACAGTATATTTCAGCTGATTTACAAGGAATACAATGAAAAACTCCGGAAAAACCAGTGGATGGACTTCGATGACATACTGGTCTATACGTACAGCCTTCTGAAGGAGAGAGAGGACCTGCTGGCTGCCTGGCAGAACAAATTTCAATACATTCTGATTGACGAATTTCAGGATATCAGTCCGATCCAGTATGAGATCATAAAGATGCTGGCTGCGCCAAAAAATAACCTGTTTATTGTGGGGGATGACGACCAGTCTATTTACCGGTTCAGGGGTGCGAAGCCAGAAATTATGCTTGGATTCCCCAACGATTATAAAGATACCGAAATGATCCGGCTGGACATCAATTACCGTTCCAGTCCGGAAATCGTGGAGGCATCGCAGAAAGTGATCCGTGCCAACAAAAAGAGGTTTGACAAAGAGATAAGATCCTGCCGGGACAGAGAAATTCCAATAGAGCTCAGGACATTTAAAGACCAGCAGGAAGAATGTACTTATGTGGCAAAGAGACTCAGGGACGAATATCAAAAGGGACATCCCTATGAGGAGGCATCAATTTTGGTCAGGACTAACCTTGGAGCCAGGACTATGCTCGGAAAGCTGATGGAATTTAATATCCCTTTTACGGTGAAAGACGGGATTCCAAGTCTGTTTGAGCATTGGATCGCAAGAGATATCATAGATTATATGAGGATGGCGCTCGGTGATCGGAGACGGAGCACTTTTTTGAGGATCATGAACCGGCCCAAGCGCTATATCAGCAGAGAATATATAGATCAGCCGGAGATTTCCTTTGAGAATCTGAAGGAGAAGACAAGAAACAAGGAATGGCTTTATGACTATATCGAGGAGTTGGAGGAAGACCTGAGGCTTTTAAAGGATATGACACCGTTTCTTGCGGTCACCTACATAAGAAAGTCTGTCGGGTACAATGCATTTTTGGCGGAATATGCAAAAATTCGGAAACTGAAGGAGGAAGAACTCACCGATGTGCTGGAGGAACTTCAGGAGACTGCCAGAGGATATGACACTTATGAAGAGTGGTTTGATTTTATAAGGCGTTATACAGAGGAGCTGAAGGCACAGTCCGAGAGCGGAGATCAGGAAAAACAGGGAGTCGTCATAAGCACGCTTCACAGCGCAAAAGGGCTGGAATACGAGAGAGTGTTTCTCATTGATGTCAATGACGGGGTAATTCCATATAAAAAGGCTGTGAAGACAGAAGAATTGGAGGAAGAGCGGCGGATGTTTTATGTGGGAATGACCAGGGCAAAGAAATATCTGCATGTCTTTTCTGTGGAAAAGATGTATAATAAAGACAGTAAAGTGTCGGATTTTATCCTTCCTTTAGAGGGGAAGAGGAGAAAGCAGCAGAAGGGAGCGCAGTGATATGAAACAGAGGGCAATACCCAGACCGGGGGATTTTTATAAACATTTCAAAGATAAATTGTATCAGATTATAACGGTGGCCGAACACTCAGAGACCGGAGAGGCGCTTGTCATTTACCAGGCTTTGTACGGGGAATATAAAACCTATGCCAGACCGCTGTCCATGTTTTTGAGCGAAGTGGACGATGAAAAATATCCGGGAGTCAGCGCAAAATACCGGTTTGAACGCGTGGATGTCAGAACGTACCAGAGTATCACAGACCTCCACCAGATCAGCGATATTTTAGAAAGACACAGGGAGATGCCAAAACCAGAGGCGAAAGCACCGGAATCGCTGCCGGAAAAAGAGATGCCAAAGCCCGGGGGACACTGTCAGGAAAAAGAACAGCAGGATCTTCTGATCCGTTTTCTGGACGCTGAGAGCAATGAGGAACGACTGGAAATTCTTCGCAGGAATGAAGACAAGATCTCTGAGACAGTACTGGATTCCATCGGCCTTTCCATGGACTTTCCGTTAAGCGGCGATGACCGGGGAAAGAAGCTTCGTGAGCTGGAAGGCTTTATCAAGACGAAGATGAAGTATGAGAAGACAAGAAGATAAAAAAGAGGGAAAGCATGTGTGATCTGCTTTCCCTTTCGTTATATCTGCGGAGTTTTTTTGATGATCTGGATTTGTTCCAATCTGTTTTTTTCAACTTTTCGCACTTTGAAATCGAAGGACGCATCCGATGCGGTCTCTCCCTCGGACGGAAGATGATCCAACAGTTCTATCACATATCCGCCTACGGAATCGTAGTCTTCGGACTCGATCTCCGTATCGATTAAATCGTTTAAATCGTCAAGCTTTAAGGACGCGTTTACCAGATAGGAGCCGTCATCAAGTTCCTGGAAGCTTTCTGATTCATTGTCGTCGTACTCGTCCCGGATCTCTCCCACGAGTTCTTCTAAAATATCTTCCAGCGTGATCAGACCGGCTGTAATCCCGTATTCATCCAAAACGATGGAGAAGCTGACATTTTCCTGCTGCATCTGAGCTAACAGGCTGGATATCTTCTGGGTCTCATAGGTGAAAAACGGTTTTCTTAACACGTCTCTGATATGAAAGATTTCTCCGCGGTGCAGTGTGCGGTAGAAATAGATATCCTTTAAATATACGATTCCGATGACCTTGTCCTTCGTCTCCTCATATACCGGCAGACGGGAATACTGTGTAGCCATAAACAGCTCCATTACCTCGTCGTAAGAAGCGTCGGCAGATACAAACGTAATATCGATTCTCGGGATCATAATGTCCTTGGCAATGGAGTCTTTAAAATCAAAGACATTATAAATCATTTCTTTTTCATCTTTTTCGATAACACCGTCTTCATGGCTGGCGTCTACGATCGTTCTCAGCTCCCTCTCTGTCATGACCTGTTTTGACTGCTTTGCATCGATCCGCAGCAGCATCAGGAGGCCTGTGGAGAGCTTATTGATGACGATCACTACCGGGGTCAGGACTTTGGTCACATAGTAGATGACGGGTCCGAAGCGGAGTGCAAGGTTCGTATTTTTGATAGTCGCATAGGTCTTCGGAGTGATCTCACCGAAAATCAGGACGAGAATCGTAAGAACACCGGTTGCGATCCCTGCTCCTGCACTTCCGAAAACATCAATGGCTAATGTAGTGGCCAGAGATGTGGCAGAGATATTTACAAGGTTATTTCCGATCAGGATGCTGCTGAGCATGGCTGCCGGGTTCTCGATCAGCTGAAGTACTCTTTTGGCTTGTCTGTTGCCGTCTTCCACTAAAGCGCGGATGGTATGAACGTTTACTGTCGTAAGCGCAGTCTCCGACGACGAGAAAAATGCCGACAGAGCTAGTAAGATAATTAAGATACATAATCTTAATATGACACTGGGGTCCAAATAAAATCCCTCCTAAATGATATGGTTTATAGTGTGAGCTTTTTTACCGCTATTTCCGTCGTACTTTAAAATGCGCTTCTAGAATAGTGGTAAAGTCATTTTCAGGATACTGCCTTTTGTTTTCAGGTTGTCAGCTCCTGCGGAAAATGTTTTGTAGTTACGATAATTTTACTAGTCAAGCGGGGAAGTGTCAAGTTTTGCCTTGCCGGCCGTCTTTCTTAAAGGCGGTTATTTATGCTGATAGTAAAAAACAGCAAGCTGTGTCCGGTCTCTGAGCTCCAGTTTGTCAAGGATCACACTCAGATAATTTCTTATTGTTCCCTCGCTTAAAAACAGACATTCAGAAATTTCTTTATTGCTCATGCCTTTGGCTATGTATTCGATCAGGCGCAGCTCTTTTTCGCTGATGCCATAGTCAGAATAGGAAAAATGCTGTTTGTTTGAGATCAGATCTGGGATTTTTGAGATGATCTCATTTCCGAAAACGTTCTGACCGTTTTCCACCGCGTGGAGGGCAGGCAGGATGCTCTCGAAGTCCTGCTTCAGGATGTAGCCTTTTGCGCCGATATTCAGGGCGTCGATGATATATTCATCGTCAGAGAATGTCGTCAGGAACAGGATTTTAGAATCTGGATGTTTCCTGCGGATTTCTCTTGCAGCTTCGATGCCGTTCATGCTGTTCATCCGGATATCCATCAATAGAACATCCGGCTGATATGATTCATATAAAGAGACAGCCTCAGCACCGCTTGACCCCAGGGCCTGCACATGGACATCACCGGATGTCTCTAAAATTGTTTTCAAAGAAGCCGACACAAGTTTGTCGTCGTCGACGATAATGATATTCATGATTTACCTCCCGGCTGATAATATGCCGTATTGCGTGGAACAGTGATAAATATTTTAAAACCGCGTTCAAATGTAATGTTTATAGTGCCGTGAAAAGATTCGATCCGTTCTTTCATATTGAGCAGGCCCATACCGGAGGAATAAGATTCCGGTGCCGTGGACCCGTCGTCCTCAAATAGCAGCTGATAGAACGATGGATGTTCCCTCAGTACAAGACGAATCCGTGTTGCGTCGCTGTGTTTTACAGCATTTGTAAATGCTTCTTTTATGATCGCGGCAAAGCAAAACTGAAGGTTTTGAGGCGGAGGCTCGGATATATCATATTCCAGATCTACGCTGTACTCCGGATACCCGTGTATGATCTCGGCGACAGAGTCATGAAGACTCACAGATGATTCTTTAAGTCCGTGTACGCTGGTGCGGATACTGTCCATAGCAGTATTCAGAGTCTTAAGCAGTTCGGACAAAGGAGATGACAGCCTGCTGTCTTGATTCAGGACTTTGAGGGCGCCCAGCTGCAGGATCGAGCGGGAAAGCATATGCCCTACGTTGTCATGGATCTCTCTGGCAATCCGATTTCTCTCTTTCAGAGTTGCAAGGTGTATTTCCGTCTCTTGTTTTTCCATCAGGTACCGATTTTTCTTATTCAGCAAAAGATTCAGTTCCGTACTGTCATCTCTCAGTTTCTTAAACTTTTCCCTCATATTCTCAAGCTTTTGGGTGCGGACAGCCAGAAACAGGGAAAGCAGCAGACTGAGCACCAAATCGATGCGCAGGAAAAAAAGGCGGTTTATGAAATAAGGCACAGACGCCAAAATTAAAATAACACCGGGAAATTTTCGCCTGGTCCGGGTACAGTCATAACAAAACAGAGGCAGAAAAATACTGAAAACCGGGATAAAAAGACAGAGAACCCCATAGAAACCTGAGACTGTGAAAGACAGTTTTTCTTCATTTTTAAGGGAAAGAAAACAGGATGCCGTAAAAGCAGTAAGAAAAGCAATCACAGGCATCGTTCCTGGCTCTCTGGAAAGAAGGGGCAGAATAAAAAGCAGCAAAACAAATTTATCAATAAGTACAGACATAAAACCCTCCCACCTCAAAAATTACTTTAAGTATAACTTATCGCGCGAAGCGCGTCCACCCGAAGGTATATTCTACAGCGTGACGTGGTTTTTTCAGCACTATTGGAGGAGCGCATTTCAAAGTGCGACGGAAATAGTGCTGAAAAAATCATGACAAATGTCACCTCCACTCCTGACACAAGGCACTGTAACCATACAGCAGGATCAGGTAAAGTTAAAACATCAAATGAAAGAGGTGGAATTATGGAACAGTCTATTATTGAAATAAAAAATTTAGTTAAGAGATATAAGGATCTTTTGGCACTGGACCATTTAAATATGGAGGTCAGGAAGGGAGAGGTTTTCGGACTTCTTGGGCCGAATGGTTCGGGGAAAACTACAGCTATCAACTGTATATTGGGACTCTTATCCTATGATAAAGGTGAGATAAGAGTCTTCGGGAAACCCATGGAAGCCGACTCCTATGAGAGCAAGAGAGAGATCGGTGTGGTGATGCAGAACGTTGCAGTCTTTGATGAACTTACGGTCATTGAAAATATTGATTATTTCTGCGGACTTTATGTCAGAGACAAGAAGGAGAGAAAGAGACTTGTGGAAGAAGCTGTCCAATTTGTAGAATTGGAGGAATTTCAGAAGTTTTACCCGCCCAAGCTTTCCGGAGGCCTGTTAAGACGCCTCAATATTGCCTGCGGCATTGCTCATAAACCAAAATTGATCTTTTTAGATGAGCCTACGGTGGCAGTTGATCCCCAGAGCCGAAATAAGATCCTGGAGGGGATTCTTGAACTGAACCGACAGGGGGCAACTGTCGTTTATACTTCTCATTACATGGAGGAAGTGGAACGGATATGCAGCAGGATACTGATTATGGATAAGGGACGGCCCCTGGCCACCGGAACGAAAGAAGAGCTGAAACAGATGATCAAGATGGGAGAAAAGATCACGGTGGATGTATCTGACCTGAAGAGAGAGGAGCTTCAGGCAATACGTAATATGCAACATGTATTCCAGGTGGATTACACAGACGGAAAGCTCCATGTGCAGTGCAGCGGGGGCAGTCATAACCTGGTAAATGTTCTGGGATACCTGTCTGAAAGAGAAGTTTCTTTCGGCAGAGTTTATTCGGAGCTTCCTACATTAAATGACGTATTTCTGGAGATCACAGGAAAACAGCTGAGAGATTAGGAGGGGAAACTATGTTTTGGCATTTATATAAATATTATTTCAAAGCATCCATTAGAAATAAGTCCGCTATTTTTTGGTGTTTTGCATTTCCTCTCATACTCGCTTCCCTGTTTTATTTTGGATTCGGAAATCTTTTAAACGATTCAGAAGAACTGAAAGCAGTCCCGGTGGCAATCGTGGAGACGAAGGCGGCAAAAGGTGCAGAAGGGTTTAAGCAGACTGCGGAAGAGCTTTCAAAAAAAGGTGAAGATCAGCTTCTGAAAGTGCAGTACACATCTTTGAAGAAAGCCGAAAAGCTGCTCCAAGAGGGAAAGATTGACGGCTTTTATACTCTGGGAGACAATGTCAGGCTTACAGTAAAAGAAAATGGTATCAACCAGACGATTTTAAAAGAGGTCAGCGATCAATATATCCAGATGAATAACATGGTACGGCAAACGATAAAAGAACACCCGGAAGGGATGGAAAAACTGGTAAAAGCAATGTCACAAAATATGGTAGAGAATCAGCAGATCAGTCTGGGAAATGAAGATGCCAATATGATGGTGCAGTATTTTTATGCATTGCTTGCCATGGTATGTCTTTATGGAGGTTTTCTGGGGCTTCAGAGTGCCCTCCATGCTCAGGCGAACTTGTCGGATATTGCGGCCAGAAAAGCAGTTTCTCCAGCAGAGAAGCTGAAAAGTACAGCAGCTGACTTCCTCGTAGGCGTGACGGTGCAGTTTTTGGCATTCCTGGTGGCGATCGGCTATATGTGGCTGGTGCTGAAAATTGATCTTGGAAGCCAGGCAGGATTTATTTTGCTGGCCGGATTCTTCGGATGTTTTACCGGGGTGTCCATAGGGCTGTTCATCGGTTCGATCGGCCGGATGTCCAGAGATACAAAAAGCGGGCTCAACATAGGCATCAGTATGTTTTTCTGCTTTTTCAGCGGATTAATGGTAGGAAATATGAAAGACATTGTGGAAAAACATGTACCGATTTTCAACAGGATCAATCCGGCAGCGCTGATCACGGACTGCTTTTACAGCCTGAATATTTATGATGACCTGTCGGTTTATTTCAGAAGCTGTATTTCACTGATCATAATTTCTGTTTTACTTTGCCTTGGGAGCTTTTTCATGATGAGGAGGAAAAAATATGCAAGTATTTAAATGTTTTTTTAAGATTGTCAGAAGTAAAAAACTCTCAATGTCTATTTATGCCGGAATTTTTTTCGCACTGACAATCTTGTTTTCAAGCTTCGGAAAAAACAGTGATACCGGATTTCAGACAACAAAAATTAATGTAGGCATTGTAGATCATGACAAAAGCACAGTTTCCAAAGCGCTGAAAACGTTTCTTTCAAATGAACAAAATGTAAAAGATATAAAGGATGAGAAGAAAACAATGCAGAATGAATTGTTTTACAGAAATGTAGAATATATTCTGATCCTGCCGAAAGGATTCGGAGAGAGCCTGTTAAGTGAAAATAAAAAGGCACAAATAGAAAATGTAAAGGTTCCCGGCTCCACCAGCGGCTATATGATTGACCAGCAGGTAAATAAGTTTACAAAGATGGTGAGGAGCTATCTGGCCTCAGGATTTTCAGAACAGCAGGCGGTGGAGAGGGCTGAAAATACATTGAGGTCATCGGCAAAGGTGGACCTGATGGGAAGCAAAAAAGCCGGCGAACAGAGCAATACCGCATATTATTTCCAGTACCTTGCCTATATCTTTATTGTGCTGATCACAGTGGCAGTGAGCCCGGTATTCATGGTCTTTTATAAAAAAGATATCAGAAGAAGAAACCAGTGCTCCGCGGCCACAGAAAGATCCAGGAATCTTCAGCTGGCGCTTGGGACATTGACGGCATCCGTGGGCTGCTGGCTGGTGTTTATGCTGCTGGCTATGGCGATGTACCGGAATGAGATTTTTCAGAGCAACCTTTTGCTGTTTATGCTCAACAGCGTAATGTTCATAGGCGTTTCGGCAGGCATATCCTTTCTCGCGGGGCTTCTCGTCACCAATGATGACGCACTTCAGGGAGTCATAAATGTGGTGTCTCTTGGAAGTGCATTTCTGGGAGGGGTGTTTGTGCCGCTCGAGTTTATGAGCAAACAGGTGCTGACTGTCTCAAGATTCCTTCCGACCTATTGGTATATCAGGTCCAATAAGCTGATCGACCAGCTGGATGTTTTGGACATGAGCCATATATGGCCTGCGATGCAGGGAATCCTGATCCAGGCGGGATTTGCTCTGGCACTGTTTGCAGCGGCCATGCTTGTGAGCAAACAAAAAAGGACTGCATAGAAAACACCAGACAAAAAGACTGCAGACATATCACGAACTATTGTCTGCAGTCTTTTTAACAGGAAATCAAAAGACAGGTTTATTTTGCTTTTTCGGCAAAAGTATTGTCGACCAGTTTATCGAATGGGACAGTGTCATCTAATTCCCCTGCGTTTTTCAGGATATCCTGAAGAAGGGCAAATCCGTCTTCACTGAACACAGGATTCTCTTTGTAGGTATCCTGATCTTTGTAGCGTTTGATGATGGTGATCAAATCGTTTTTCGATACGTCAGGGAACTGTCCGCCGATGACAGCGGCAATCTCATCCGGAGTATGTTTATTTACGTATTGCTGGCCTTTTTTGATAGCATTGGTAAAGCCCTGTATGATCTTCGGATTCTTTTTGATATAACTCTTCTTTGCACAATAAGTCGTATAAGGAACAAACCCGCTTTCCACGCCTATGGATGCAACAACATATCCTGCACCCTGTGTTTCGAGAGCGGTTGCATTGGGTTCAAATTCCACCGTAAAGTCTCCTGTGCCGCCGGAAAAAGCCCCGGATGTGTTGGCAAAGTCAATATTTTGGACCATCCTGATATCTTTTTTCGGATCAATCTTTTGTTTCTTCAGAACATACTCAAAGATCATCTGAGGCATTCCGCCTTTTCGTCCGCCAATCACTTCTTTGCCCTTGATATCGTTCCATGAGAAGTTTTTGATCTTTTTTCTGGAAACGAGGAAGTTGCCTGCGCGCTGGGTCAGCTGCGCAAAGTTGACGGCATAGTCCTGGTTTCCTTCGTTGTACTGATAGATGCTGGCTTCCGGCCCCATGAAGCCTATGTCTGCATTCCCGGAGATCAGAGCGGTCATGCTCTTATCTGCACCGAATCCTGTATCAACCTTCAGGTCAATGCCCTCATCCTTGAAATATCCTTTTTCAATGGCTACATACTGGGGAGCATAGAAGACAGAGTGGGTAACTTCGTTTAAGGTGACCTTGGTGAGCTTTTTTGTCTCTTCTTCGGATTTAGATGTTCCGCATCCGGACAAAACGCCCAGAGCCAGTACAGAAGTCAGGAACACGGCAGCAAGTTTTTTTGCTTTCATAAAAACTCCTAAAAAATACTTTATTTCATAGAGTATGCACAGCGGAAAAATCGGTGCAAATCTTCTTTACTTTAACGCGCTGATGTTGTATATTAAAACTAATCAAGCATCGAAATTTCGAAGCAGGAAAAGGAGCAGCATATTATGAGCAAAAAGATTAAAACGGAAGCCGCTAAACGGCTGTTTCAGGCGATTCTTACGTTGGAGACAGAGGAAGAGTGTTTTACTTTCTTTGAAGATTTATGTACGGTGAACGAACTGGAATCCCTGGCGCAGCGTTTTGAAGTGGCTTCTATGCTCAGGGAAAAGCATACGTATCTGGAAGTGGCAGAGAAGACGGGCGCATCCACGGCTACGATCAGCAGGGTCAACCGTTCTTTAAACTACGGAAGCGACGGATATGATTTGGTATTTAACAGAATGAAGAAATAGGCTTTCGTCTATTTCTTCATTTTTTTCTCTTTTTTTCTTTTTCTGGATCGTCAGTATAGAAATTGTCGATCATTTTCTCAATCAGCTGTTTTTTAGCATAAATATCATAGCACAAAAGTGTGATGAAGGAAAAATGCTGAAGCAGATCCCTGTCCTTTTCGTCCTCCACGAAAGCAAAAGATTCCCTGGCCTTTTTCAGGTCATCCGCCACGGATTCCGCGATTACCGGTTTCTGTCTGTGTTCCAGCTGATAAATCTCCTCATAGATATCGAAAAACGACAGTTCCCTGTCATCGTCATAAAAGTGATTTTTCAGCGGGGCCAGAAGAGACTTGATGTCTGAGATAGACATGAAGTTTTTCAGGTAATAGATATAGATTAAAAGAATCATATGATTTCTGGAGTATTTCTTTTTGCTGGAAGGCGGCAGCAGATCATTTTTTGAATAATTATTGATCATTGTTTTGGTAAAGATCTTATCTCCCTTAAACCGTGTGGAATTTTTTAGTTCTGTGTCCATAAAAGTCGTGATCTGGTCCATATAAAGGTCGATATTTGGAATATCTTCCGGTAGAATATAGTCTAATTCCAGCCACTTTGAAAGTTTTTCTTTTAAATCATCCATACATCGTCCTCCTTGATTGCATGATAACTACATTATACGGTTTTTTAAACTATATGACAAGTCTCTGATATGACATTTTCCGCAGAATTTCTGTTCCGGAGGCGGGGTGTAAAAACTCAGGCACATTTATCGCTTCTTTGTTTTGACCGGATGTAGTATAATAGTAGTTAGTCTTACCGGAAAGGAAGGTTAAACAGAAGTAGAACAGAAGCAAGAAAGGATATTACATATGAGCATATATGATACATTGAATGAACAGCAGCGGGAAGCCGTATTTTGTACGGAAGGGCCTCTGCTTCTGCTGGCCGGCGCAGGCTCAGGCAAGACAAGGGTCCTGACCCACAGGATCGCCTATCTGATCGAACAGGGAGTCAATCCCTACCACATCATGGCGATAACATTTACCAATAAAGCAGCCAGAGAGATGAGAGAGCGTGTGGATGCCCTGGTGGGTTCCGGAGCGGAACATATATGGGTCAGCACGTTTCATTCTACCTGTGTCCGCATATTGAGGAGACATATCGACAAGCTTGGCTATGACAACAGTTTTACCATTTATGACAGCGATGACCAGAAGTCTTTGATCCGGGGCATCTGCAAGCAGTTCAGGGTGGACACAAAAAGTCTGCCGGAGCGTGCCGTGATGAATGCAATCTCCTCAGCGAAAGATGAGTTTATGACACCGGGAGAATACGAGACCCGGTATAATTTTGATTTTAAGAAAAAGAAAATTGCAGAAATCTATAAGGAATACCAAAAACAGCTGAAGGCCAACAATGCCTTGGACTTTGACGATCTTTTATTTAAAACAGTAGAGCTGTTTCAGTTTCACCCTGAAGTTTTGGACTATTATCAGGAACGCTTCCGCTATATCATGGTGGATGAGTACCAGGATACAAATACCATCCAGTTTCAGCTCATCAGCATGCTGGCAAGGAAGTATCAGAATCTCTGTGTCGTAGGCGATGACGATCAGTCCATCTACAAATTCCGGGGTGCTAATATCAAAAATATTTTAAACTTTGAAGGAGTATTTCAGGATGCCGAAGTAATCAAATTGGAACAGAATTACCGCTCCACGAAGAATATCCTGAATGCCGCCAATGAAGTCATCAAAAACAATAAGGGCCGGAAAGAAAAAGCCCTTTGGACAGAAAATGACGACGGAGATTCGATTGTATTTCACCAATATGGGACAGAATATGAAGAGGCGGGACAGATCGTCGAAGAGATCGGCCGCCTGGCAAAGGATGGTGTGAACTATAAAAATATCGCGATTCTTTACCGGACCAATGCACAGTCCCGTATTTTTGAAGAGAAATTTATGATTAAAAATATTCCTTACCGGATCGTGGGCGGAATGAATTTCTATCAGAGAAAAGAAGTAAAGGACGTGATCTGTTATCTGAAGGCTGTGGACAACGGCCTTGATGATCTGGCAGTGAAAAGGATCATCAATGTTCCCCGGAGAGGGATCGGCGCGACGACCATCGACAAGGTTCAGACCTATGCGATCGAGCAGAATATAGGGTTTTTGGATGCCTGCTTTGAGGCAAGACAGATAGAATCCCTTGCCAATGCAAAGAGAAAAATCGAAAAGTTTTCAGAACTCATTGCGGATTTCAGGGAACAGGCACAGAAGGGAAGCCTGGAAGACCTGTTTCACTATATTTTGAAGCAGACAGGGTATGTAACCGGACTTGAGGCCGAGGGAACGGAAGAGGCCCTGGCCAGAATAGAAAATATCAATGAACTTCTGAATAAAATCGTTGCATATGAAGAGGCTGCGGAGGACCCTACACTTTCGGGTCTCCTCGAGGAAATCGCTCTGGTAGCAGACATCGACAGCCTGGAAGATTCAGACAACAGGGTCATCCTCATGACACTCCACAGTGCAAAGGGGCTGGAGTTCCCATATGTATTTATGAGCGGAATGGAGGACGGGATTTTCCCGAGTTATATGACCATTATCTCTGAAGACCAGGAAGAACTGGAGGAGGAGCGGAGGCTTTGTTATGTGGGAATTACCAGAGCCAAAGAACGCCTTTATCTGAGTGCCGCAAAGCGCAGGATGATGCAGGGAAGAACTCAGTTTAACAAGGTGTCCCGTTTCATCGATGAGATCCCTCAGGAGCTTTTAAAGCTGGATTACGGCGTTAATCTAAATGACAAGCGTCCGGATCATGATATTTTTTCATCCAACCGAAGGACTCAGTTCCGAAAACCGTTCCAAAAACATCAATTTGCAGAACCAAAGGCAGAGTCGCTTTCTTATGGCGCAGGCGACCGTGTGAGCCATATCAAATTCGGCCAGGGTACCGTCATGGAAATCGTCTCCGGAGGCCGGGATTATGAGGTTACGGTAGACTTTGATAAACACGGTGTAAAAAAGATGTTTGCTTCCTTTGCAAAATTAAAGAAAACCGAGCAAAATTAGAAAAAAGATTAGTAATGAAACGGGATAAGTGATATAATAAAAAAAACACATAAGAAAGGGTGAATGACATGAAAAGTTTTGACGATTTACTAAGCGCAGCAAAAGTATCAGACATTATGCACAAGAAAGACAAAGAAGATAATAAAATTGTCTGGGCTCTGGCAATCATCGGTGCAATCGCGGCAGTGGCAGGGATTGCTTATGCGGTCTACAAGTATTTGACTCCAGATTATATGGAAGACTTTGACGATGATTTCGATGACGATTTTGATGATGATTTCTTTGAAGATGAAGATGATATAAAGTTATCTGCAAAAGAGGAAGAAGAATAAAATTTACAGAGGGCATCTCAGCTGTGGGATGCCTTCTTTTTTGTTGTTCAGGAAAAAAGTTGTAAAGTTATTCAAAGTGTGAGGATTGAGCAGATGAGGCGGCCTGACTGCTTCGTATCCGAAAATTGAAATTTAGGGGGGCAGAAGCGTTATTTGAAACTTCATAATATAAAACTTTTTTTAAAAAGTATGTATAAAACTGTGGAAGAATATGCCACAAAGCGCGCAGTTATGCGGTTTAGCCCAGTTTTAAAAAAATATAAAAAAGATGTTGACTTTTGCGCGCCTGTCCAGTATAATAAATCTTGCTTGTGAGAAAGAGGGCAGCCAAACAACAGCAGTTTTGGAAAGTCTTTCAAGAAGGAATTACATATCGGGGTGTGGCTCAGCTTGGCTAGAGCGCTTGATTTGGGATCAAGAGGTCGCAGGTTCGAATCCTGTCACCCCGACTTTGCGGGTGTAGTTCAATGGTAGAACTCCAGCCTTCCAAGCTGATCACGTGGGTTCGATTCCCATCACCCGCTTTCACTTTGCGAAGCAAAGTAAAGATATTTATGCATATGAGTCTGTAGCTCAGCTGGATAGAGCAACGGCCTTCTAAGCCGTAGGTCATGGGTTCGAATCCCCTCAGGCTCGTTTTTATTTCGCTCTTTTGAAATAATAGTTTTATAGTTTATGTTTATGGTGGGTATAGCGCAGTTGGTTAGCGCGCCAGATTGTGGCTCTGGAGGCCGTGGGTTCGAATCCCATTACCCACCCTTTTTGTTTTATCAATACAGGACTACTGGATTTCCTGAAAGATAATGGGCTATCGCCAAGCGGTAAGGCACAGCACTTTGACTGCTGCATTCGCTGGTTCGAATCCAGCTAGCCCAGTACGGGTGTGTAGCTCAGGTGGTAGAGCACTTGACTTTTAATCAAGTTGTCCGGGGTTCGAATCCCCGCACGCTCACTTAGTCATCTATCATTTATAGTATAGATGGCATTTTTTATGCGGATGTGGCGGAACTGGCAGACGCGCTAGACTTAGGATCTAGTTCTTCGGAGTGCAGGTTCGATTCCTGTCATCCGCATTCATTTATTTTTATAGGTTGAGGAAGAATAGAACGGTACATTTGGATGGAATGTACCGTTCTGTTTTTGTTTCATAGGAAAGCTCTACGACCTTCCCTATGAAATAAAAACGCTCCGCGGGTTGTGCACAGATGCGTAAGGAAATTATTTGCCTGCGGCAAATTGCATCAGGCACGCAAAGTTGTCAAGCCCCTCAAAGAGTGAGGGGTTGGGGCGTTGAAGTGGGCTTGCCCACTTTGTTCTATACGAGAGTCTGTGCGGCCGGCATTATCTCTGTGGAGACTCCGGTATCTAAGCCAGGGGACAAAGCCGTGTCAGAGGTGCTTATGAATATACGTTTGCATGCTTTAGCCGGTATTTGAGAAAAATCAGATTATTATAATTGATTATTGAATTATCAGTTTTAAAAGCACTGCATACACTAAGAATCAGAAGACAATAAAACGGGCAGGAACCGGGAAAATCGAGGTCAGAAAAATGAACTTCTTTTAATAAGAAGAAATCGAAAAATCTGACCTCTTTTTTGTGAAGAACAAAAGGGTAGTATGAATTGTACAAATACTAACATAAGATTCTTGAAAATATTAGATAAAACATATAATAATAATTGGTAGAACCAAAGAAAATTTTATTTCAAGAGGAAAATAAGTGATTTTTCTTGAAAAAAAGCATAAAAAAAAGGGTAATTTTTAGAATTGACAAAGTAATATAGGAGTATTATACTCACTACAAATTTAGGAAAGGAGGAGCAGTCGATGAGTTTATCGGAGAAATTGATGGAAGAGCTTGTGAGCAAGACAGCGTTCACCATTCCTCTCTTCGGCGGGATTCCGGTGCAGGAATCGCTTGTAGTCACATGGGGTATTATGGCTTTTGTCATCCTGCTGTGTCTGATCTTCGTGAGAAATTTAAAGCTTGTCCCTACAAGAAAGCAGGCCTGTATTGAGACTGCGGTGGGAGGAGTATATCGGTTTTTCCACGGGATTCTGGGAGACGAGGGAAAAGGCTATATCCCGTATCTTGCGACAGTCGGAATCTATCTCGGCCTTTCCAATCTGAGCGGTTTGGTCGGACTGACACCGCCTACGAAGGACATCAACGTAACAGCAGGGCTGGCGGTCATGAGCATCGTGCTGATAGAATATTCGGGGATCAGGAAAAAGGGCTTTAAGGGCTTCATAAAGAGCTTTACCGAGCCGGTTCCGTTTATCGCACCGCTTAACGTGCTGGAAGTCTTTATAAGGCCTCTGTCGCTGTGTATGCGGCTCTTCGGAAATATTCTGGGCGGATTCGTCATAATGGAACTCTTAAAGATTGTAGCGCCGATTCTGGTGCCGATCCCGTTCAGTTTTTATTTTGACGTATTTGATGGACTGATTCAAATGTATGTGTTCGTTTTCCTGACGGCCATCTTTATGAAAGAGCTTATGGATTAGAATAACAGAAACAATAAATTATAGTATAAGGAGATGTAGATTATGTCATTAGTAGCATTAGGAGCAGGTATTGCAGTATTATCAGGTATTGGAGCAGGTATAGGTATCGGAATCGCCACATCAGGTGCAACAGATGCGATCGCAAGACAGCCGGAGGCAACCGGGGAGATTAATAAGACACTGCTGCTTGGATGTGCGCTTGCAGAATCAACGGCAATCTATGGCCTGGTTGTTGCAATCATTATCATGTTTGTACTTTAAATAAAGCTTGGAGGCGGTATAGGTGTTAACATTTAATTCAGGGCTCCTGTGGACGTTCGTGAACCTCATTGTGTTTTTTATTATCTTAAAAAAGCTTCTTTTTCAGCCTGTTATGGGCATGATTGAGAAAAGGGAACAGATGATCAGCGGACAGATAGAGGATGCGGAACAAAAAAATACCCAGGCCGGGCTGCTGAAAGAAAGATACGAGGCCGAGCTTAAAAATGCCAATCAGGAGGCGGCCAGGATCGTAAAGACAGCCAAGGAGCGGGGCAAAGAAGAATATGAGAAGATTTTAAGAGATGCCGATGCGGAGGCGTCCAAAATAATTGCGGACGCAAGAAAAACCATTGAGACAGAGCGGGAAAAAGCAGTACAGGGAATACAGAATGAAATTGCCCAGGTGGCGATCGCGGCGGCTTCCAAAGTAATTCAGGAGAACGTTGACCAGGCATCCAATGAAAAAATACTGGATGACTTTTTGAGAGAAGCGGGTGCAGGCCAATGAATGAGCTGACAGATAATTATGCAAAAGTATTATTTGACTTAACGATTCCTGAAGAGTACATCCATGAGACGAAAAGGATCTGCAGTGAGTGCCCGGAATTCGTGAAAGCACTGGCAAGTCCGGTAGTCACAAAAAAAGAAAAACATGCGGTCATTGACAGAGTGATCCCAGGGCCGGTGCAGAGCTTTTTTAAGGTCGTCACAGACAATGGTGAGGCAGACAGCATCTTTGAGATATTTGCTTCACATGATGAATTAGTTTTAAGAAAAAATAAAGTAGTCAAGGCAGTCTTTGCTTATGTCACCAAACCGGATGACAGGAGAATTGAAGGCATAAAAAATATGATCTGCCAAAAATATCATAAAACAGGCGTTAATCTGCAGCTGAAAGAAGACCCGTCATTGATCGGCGGATTCATTCTGACTGTGGGTGATGATGTATATGACAGAAGTGTGAAGGCTTCCATTACAAAATTACAAAACAGCCTTGTGCGGAGGTGAAACAGTTGGGCAATATAAATCCGGAAGGAATTATTTCCGTTTTAAAAAGTGAGATAGAAGATTATGAAAATAAGATCGAGGTGCAGGAGGAAGGAACAGTCATCCAGGTAGGCGACGGTATTGCGGCCGTGCATGGTTTAAATCATGCGATGTACGGGGAACTGGTAGAGTTTGAGAACGGTACCAGAGGTATTGTGCAGAATCTGGAAATGAAGACCATCGGCTGTGTGCTGTTGGGAAGTGATCACGGGCTGATCGAAGGCTCCAAAGTCGTTAGAAGCGGCAAGCGTGCCGGAGTACCGGTCGGGGACGCTTTGGTCGGGCGCGTGGTCAATGCGCTGGGCGCTCCCATTGATGGTAACGGACCGATCAGGACTGACGCGTATCTCCCGATTGAGAGAGAAGCGGCGGGAGTCATCGACAGAAAATCTGTAGACGTTCCGCTGGAGACAGGAATCCTTGCCATTGACGCGATGTTTCCGATCGGACGGGGACAGAGAGAGCTGATCATCGGCGACCGCCAGACCGGCAAAACGTCCATCGCTGTGGACACAATTTTGAACCAGAAGGGCAAAGACGTCATCTGTGTGTATGTAGCCATCGGGCAGAAAGCATCCACTCTGGCTAAAATTGTTTCCACACTGAAGAAGAACGACGCCATGGACTATTCAATCGTCGTATCCGCATCGGCAAGCGATGTGGCTCCGGTCCAGTATATCGCGCCGTATTCCGGCACGGCCATGGCAGAGTATTTCATGGACAAAGGAAAAGACGTTTTGATAGTCTATGATGACCTGTCAAAACATGCGGTGGCTTACCGTGCCATGTCTCTGCTCTTACAGAGGCCGCCGGGACGGGAAGCATATCCCGGAGATGTATTCTACCTGCATTCAAGGCTGCTTGAGCGTTCATGCAGACTGAATGAAGAACACGGAGGAGGGTCTATCACGGCGCTGCCGATCATTGAGACTCTGGCGGGCGATGTATCCGCCTATATTCCTACCAATGTCATTTCCATCACAGACGGACAGATATTCTTAGAGAGTGATCTGTTCTTCTCCGGCATCCGGCCGGCAGTCAATGTGGGTCTGTCTGTTTCTCGTGTAGGAGGGGCGGCACAGACTAAAGCGATGAAAAAAGTTTCGGGAAGTCTGAGGATCGACCTGGCTCAGTTCCGGGAGATGGAGGTCTTTACCCAGTTCAGTTCGGATCTGGACCCGCAGACCAAGGAACTCCTTGATCATGGAAACAGGCTTGTGGAATTATTGAAACAGCCGCTTTATCATCCGATGAGCCTGCACAAACAGGTCATTCTCTTATGTGCGGCCAATAACCGTCTGCTCATGGATGTTCCGACAGAAGATGTCAAAGCCTTTACGGAAGATCTGGTATCCTTCTTTGAGGCAAAATACGGGGAACTGGCCAGTGAGATCGACGAGAAGAAGGTATTGACAGATGAGATGGCAGAGAAGATCGTTCAAGCAGTAAAAGAATTTAAAAAGTAGGTGAGCATACATGGCAAATATGACAGAAATCCGCTCTAGAATGAAGAGTATTCAGGAGACCATGAAGATCACCAACGCAATGTATCTGATCTCTTCCACAAAGCTTCGGAAGGCAAGGGAAAAGCTGGACGCCACGGCTCCGTATTTTGAACTGCTCCAGTCGACGATCAAAGATATTCTGTTTCATTCGCCGGACATTAACCATACCTTTTTTGACCAGAGAAAAAAGATTAAGCCGGAGGATAAAAAGCGGGGATATGTGGTCATGACGGCTGATAAGGGGATGGCGGGAGCCTATAACCACAATGTGCTGAAGCTTGCACAGGAGCGCCTGGCACAGGGAAATGATAATACCCTGTTTGTCATCGGCCAGATGGGAAGGAAGTATTTTACGAAGAAGAATGTCAGGATTGACATGGAGTTTCTCTATACCGCCCAGGACCCCAGCATGTGGCGTGCCAGAAATATTGCGGAAACATTGGTCGATCTTTACAGGAAGGAAAAGCTGGATGAGATCTATATTATTTATACAAAGATGGTAACGCCTTTAAAGGCAGAGCCTGAGATTATCCAGATCCTGCCGCTGAAACGGCAGAGCTTTGAGGAAATGAATGTGGAACTCGAAAAGTATCACAAGATTGCCGACTATTCTCCGTCTCCAAAAGTGGTCATGGATCATTTGGTGCCCAACTATGTAAAGGGCCTGATCTATGGAGCTCTGGTAGAGTCATTTTCCAGCGAGCAGAATGCGCGTATGATGGCGATGCAGGGGGCCACGGAAAGTGCAAAAGACATGATCAGGGAGCTGTCACTATTGTATAACCGTGCAAGACAGGCGGCAATCACCCAGGAGATTACAGAGATTGTAAGCGGCGCGAAAGCGTTTCAAAAGAAATAATAATTGATTTAGATATAGAAAGAATTGTGGTGAAGATATGGAAAAGGGAAAAATCGTACAGGTTTTAGGTCCGGTCGTGGACGTAGAATTTGACGGCGGGTATCTTCCGCTGATCAAAGATGCGCTGACGGTAGAACTGAACGGCAAAAAACTTGTCATGGAAGCTGCCCAGCATATGGGGAACAATATTGTCCGCTGTATCCTGCTCGCATCCAGCGAAGGGCTGTCAAAAGATATGGAAGTGACAGCTACAGGAGCAGGAATTACGGTTCCGGTAGGCAGACAGACACTGGGCAGGATGTTCAATGTGCTGGGGCAGAATATTGACGGAAAAGAGCAGGTAGAAGGGGAAGAGCAGTGGGTCATCCACAGGGACCCTCCTACTTTTGAGGAACAGAGCCCGGTCGTGGAGATCCTGGAGACAGGAATTAAAGTCATCGACCTTCTGGCGCCTTATGCCAAGGGCGGTAAAGTCGGACTGTTCGGCGGTGCCGGAGTGGGCAAAACGGTGCTGATCCAGGAGCTGATCCACAACATCGCCACTGAACACGGCGGATATTCTATTTTTACCGGCGTGGGAGAGCGTTCCAGAGAGGGAAATGACCTGTGGACAGAGATGAATGAATCCGGGGTCATCGACAAGACAGCCCTGGTGTTCGGACAGATGAACGAACCACCGGGAGCCCGCATGAGAGTGGCACAGACCGGTCTTACGATGGCAGAGTATTTCAGAGACAGGGAACATCAAAATGTGCTGCTGTTCATCGATAATATTTTCCGTTACGTGCAGGCAGGCTCCGAGGTATCCGCACTGCTGGGCCGTATGCCTTCTGCCGTCGGCTACCAGCCGACGCTGGCCAATGAAGTTGGAGAGCTTCAGGAGAGGATTACGTCCACGAAAAACGGATCGATCACTTCTGTGCAGGCCGTCTATGTGCCTGCGGATGATTTGACGGACCCGGCCCCAGCAACGACCTTTGCCCATCTGGACGCCACCACGGTGCTTTCCAGAAAGATTGTAGAACAGGGAATCTATCCTGCGGTAGATCCGCTGGAATCCACATCCAGAATTCTGGAAGCGGAAGTGGTTGGGGAGGAACATTACGAGGTGGCAATGCAGGTTCAGGAGCTTCTTCAGAAGTATAAAGAGCTTCAGGATATCATCTCTATCCTGGGAATGGAGGAACTGGATGAAGATGATAAACTCGCGGTTTACCGTGCCCGAAAGATCCAGAAATTCCTTTCACAGCCGTTTCATGTGGCAGAGAATTTTACCGGCATGAAGGGCAAATATGTGCCGGTGAGCGAGACCATCCGCGGATTTAAAGCCATTATAAGCGGAGAGATGGACGAATATCCGGAAAATGCATTCTTTATGGTGGGAACAATCGATGAAGTCATTGAGAAGGCAAAGAGCGAAACGGCCAAGGAAGCGTAAGAAAGAGGGATGAGCATGGGAAAGACCTTTTATCTGGAGATTACGGCCAGTGACCGAAAGTTTTATAACGGTGAATGTGAGATGATGATCTTTCCGGCGATCGATGGTGAACAGGGCATCCTGCCCAACCATGAGTCCATGGTGACCGCGGTGAAGACAGGAGAACTCAGGTTCAAAGTAAACGGTGAGTGGAAAGAAGCAGCTGTGGGCGACGGCTTTGTAGAGATCATGCCGGAGTTCGTCGTTCTCCTGGCAGACACGGTAGAATGGCCGGATGAAATTGATATCCGGCGGGCAGAGGAAGCAAAAGAGCGCGCCCAGGAAAGACTCAGGCAGAAGGAAAGCCAGAAGGAGTACTATCACAGCAAAGCCGCACTTTCCAGGGCCATGGCAAGGCTCAAGGTGACGGGCAAGCATTTATAAGGCAAAATTCGAGCCGGAAAGTCGACAACAATTAGTTGACAAGCCAAAGAGAATCCGCTAATATAAACTTTAATAAAAGGGAGTAGCTGGCGAGCAAATCGTTTGCGGTGTCGTCAATCTCGATGAAGAATTCATCCGTATCGTAATGAAACAGCGAGACTTTTATTGCACGAAAGATGCAGTAAAAGTCTCGCTGTTTTTTTCGTCGGAAAAAGAAAGAAAATACATATAGAAATGGAGAATGATGAAATATGAAAGAGTTTTACCAACAGACAGCAGAAGAAGTCAGGAAGCGACTGAACGGCTCGATGGAACCTTTGAGCGCTGCACAGGTCACGGAACATCAAAAACAGTATGGGTACAATGAACTGGTCGAAGGGAAAAAGAAAAGTGTACTGCAGATCTTTCTCGAACAGTTTAAGGACTTTCTCGTTATTATTCTGATCATCGCAGCTACTGTATCAGGATTTCTGGGAGATGTGGAGAGCACCGCGGTTATTTTGGTCGTCATCACGGTCAATGCCGTCCTCGGTACCGTTCAGACCGTGAAGGCAGAACAATCCCTGAACAGCTTAAAACAGCTGTCGGCACCGACGGCCAAGGTGATCCGGGACGGGATCACCGTACAGATTCCGTCCAGAGAAGTAACTGTGGGGGATGAGATACTCCTGGAGGCAGGGGATTCCATACCCGCGGATGGAAGAATCTTAGAATCAGCCAGCTTAAAAGTGGACGAGAGTGCGCTGACCGGGGAAAGCCTGGGCGTAGAAAAGACCGCCGGCATCATCATCAGCCAGGTTCCGCTGGGAGACCGGACCAATATGGTGTATTCGGGAAGTTTTGTCACCTATGGAAGAGGGAAATTCCTCGTGACAGGGGTGGGAATGGACACGGAAGTCGGAAAGATTGCGGGAATGCTGAAAAATACAGAGGAAAAAAGGACTCCTCTCCAGGTCAATCTGGATCAGTTCGGACAAAAACTCTCCCTTTTGATCCTGGTATTCTGCGGAATCCTGTTTGGGATCAGTGTCATCCGGGGCGAGGATATGGGAGACGCATTTATGTTTGCCGTAGCATTGGCGGTTGCGGCAATCCCGGAAGCGTTAAGCTCCATCGTGACGATCGTTCTCTCCTTTGGAACACAGAAGATGGCCAAGGAACATGCGATCATCAGAAAACTCCAGGCAGTGGAAGGACTGGGAAGTGTGTCTGTCATCTGTTCCGACAAGACCGGTACGCTTACGCAGAATAAGATGACAGTGGAAGACTATTATGTGGGAGGTGTCAGGATTCCTGCCGCCCATATTGACCTGAAGAAACCGGCCCAGAAACAGCTGCTGGATTACAGTATGCTCTGCAACGACTCTACGAACGTCAACGGCGAGGAGATTGGAGATCCCACGGAGACTGCACTGATCAATCTGGGGGACAAGCTGGGAAGGAAAGCCGAGAGCGTTCGGTGTTTCTACCCGAGGGTGGCGGAGATACCCTTTGACAGTGACCGGAAACTAATGTCTACGGTGCATGACATGGAAAACGGATATGTCATGGTAACAAAAGGGGCTGTGGACGTGCTTCTGAACCGGCTGGTATCTATTCAAAAAGGCGATAAAACCACAGTGATTACCAACTGGGATAAAAAACAGATTGAAGCCTGCAACCAGGAATTTTCACGGAACGGCCTGAGAGTTTTAGCAATCGCATACAAGACCATAGAAAAAGGGAAACGGCTCACGCCGGATGATGAAAACGGCTATACTTTCCTTGGACTGATCTCCATGATGGACCCTCCGAGAAATGAATCTAGGTCTGCGGTAGCGCAGTGCATCCAGGCAGGGATACGCCCGATTATGATTACGGGAGACCACAAAGTAACTGCCGCTGCCATAGCGAAGCGCATTGGGATATTAAAACATGAAAGCGAAGCCTGTGAGGGTTCTGAGATCGATCATATGTCCGATCAGGAGCTTGAAAAATTTGTGGAAGGGATTTCTGTTTACGCGAGAGTTTCGCCGGAACACAAGATCCGGATCGTACAGACATGGCAGAGAAAAGGCAATATCGTCTCTATGACAGGTGACGGGGTCAACGACGCACCGGCGCTCAAGCAGGCAGACATCGGTGTGGCAATGGGGATCACGGGAAGTGAAGTCTCCAAGGACGCTTCCTCAATGGTGCTTACAGACGATAACTTTGCGACCATCGTAAAGGCAGTGGAAAACGGAAGGAATTTGTACAGAAACATAAAGAATGCAATCCAGTTCCTGCTGTCGGGAAACTTTGCGGGAATCCTTGCGGTGCTTTATGCGTCTATCGCTGCACTTCCGGTTCCGTTTGCTCCGGTGCATTTACTGTTTATCAACCTGCTGACAGACAGCCTTCCGGCCATCGCACTCGGACTGGAACCCCACACCGACAAGGTGATGGAAGAGAAACCGAGGCCTGTGAACGAATCTATACTCACAAAAGATTTCTTGGTTAATATCGGGATCGAAGGATTTGTGATCGGAGTCATGACGATGATCGGATTTATGATCGGATACCGGGAACAAAATGCTCTTCTGGCAAGCACAATGGCATTTGGAACGCTCTGTATGTCGAGGCTGGTGCACGGCTTTAACTGCAAGTCAAATCATCCGGTGCTGTTTACAAGAAAATTTTTCGACAATATGTATCTGATCGGTGCATTTATACTTGGAGTAATTCTGATGACATGTGTAATGACTATACCTTCGCTTCATACATTGTTTAAAGTCCAGACACTGAATATTCAGCAGCTGTTTACCGTATATGGACTGGCACTGGCAAATCTTCCGCTGATCCAGCTGCTGAAAGCCATAAGAGTGAGAGTGCGGATATTATAAGTTGATGACAAAAGGAGCCGAATCCTAATTTTATTTTGGGAATCGGCTCCCTTTTTCTTGTTTCATAGGATTAGGGTGTCAAAAGACACATTAATAAATATCTGATTTTGTTTGTACCTTGAA
>OAWV01000135.1_pt1 | contig 69281 bp, 75 predicted proteins | sample 1495551 | NCBI WGS metagenome assembly OAWV01 (sample SAMEA2580245, study PRJEB22360) | human gut metagenome | biome: human gut; feature: human-associated habitat; material: faeces | place: Denmark | collected 2008/2010 | reverse complement strand
TTCAAGGTACAAACAAAATCAGATATTTATTAATGTGTCTTTTGACACCCTAATCTTCATAGGAAAGTTCTACGACCTTCCCTATGAAATAAAAACGCTCCGCGGGTTGTGCACAGATGCGTAAGGAAATTATTTGCCTGCGGCAAATTGCATCAGGCACGCAAAGTTGTCAAGCCCCTCAAAGAGTGAGGGGTTGGGGCGTTGAAGTGGGCTTGCCCACTTTGTTCCATTAAGACACAGGGAAAGTACAATTACCGCTTTCCCTGCCATGAAAGGAGAATAGAAATTATGACACGAAAACAAAAGCATCTGCTTACACGCATCATTGTGGCGGCAGTGCTGTTCTTTGCAGGGAGCTTCTTACAGCTTCCTGAATACGTAGAAATGGGTGTATTCCTTGTCTGCTACGCTGTTGTTGGATGGGATATTGTATGGAAAGCGATCACAAACATCCTTCACGGGCAGGTATTTGATGAAAACTTTCTGATGACGATAGCCACCGTTGGCGCATTAATTTTAGGGGAACATTCCGAAGGTGTTGCCGTTATGCTGTTTTATCAGGTAGGCGAATGGTTCCAGTCTTATGCGGTTTCCAAATCCCGCAAATCCATCGCAGGCCTGATGGATATCCGCCCGGACTATGCCAACGTAGAACGGGACGGAAAACTGGTGCAGGTTGATCCAGATGAGGTGCAGATCGGAGATGTCATCGTAGTAAAGCCGGGAGAACGCATCCCTTTGGACGGAACAATCCTCAAAGGTTCCTCTGCACTGGATACTTCTGCCCTTACCGGGGAATCCATGCCCCGTGAAGTAGAGCCGGGAATGGAAGTCATCAGCGGATGTATCAACCAGACTGGTATTTTGACCATCCAGACCACAAAGGAATTTGGAGAGTCTACGGTTGCAAAAATCCTTGATCTGGTGGAAAACGCAAGCGACAAAAAAGGCCGGACAGAAAACTTTATCACACGCTTTGCCCGATACTACACCCCTGCTGTGGTATTCGCAGCCCTCGCACTTGCCATCCTGCCACCACTGATCACCGGGCAGTCATTTGGCACCTGGATTTACCGTGCTTTGACCTTCCTGGTTATCTCCTGTCCCTGTGCGCTCGTCATCTCCATCCCGCTTAGTTTCTTTGGAGGTATCGGCGGTGCGTCCAGGATCGGTGTTCTTGTAAAGGGCAGCAACTATTTGGAATCACTTGCTCATGCGGAAATGGTAGTCTTTGATAAAACAGGTACTCTGACCAAAGGTTCCTTTGCCGTCAGTGAGGTCAATCCAAAAGGCATGAAAGACACACAGCTTCTGGAACTGGCCGCATATGCGGAGGATTATTCTAATCACCCAATCTCGCTCTCGATCAAGAAAGCCTATGGCAGAAAAATTGACAGTGGCCGCATCGCAGATGTTCAGGAAAGCGCAGGCCATGGCGTGCGGGCTGTCATTGACGGTAAAGCAGTTCTGGCCGGAAACGCCAAGCTGATGGTAAAGGAACGTATCCAATACACCCCTTCTACTGCTGTCGGCACCGTTGTTTATCTGGCCTGTGACGGAAAATATGCCGGATGTATTGTCATAGAAGATGAGATCAAAGCAGATGCTCCAGCAGCAATCAAACGTCTGAAATCCGCCGGAATCCACAAAACAGTCATGCTGACCGGAGATGCAGATGCCGTTGGAAAAAAGGTAGCAAACCGTCTTGGATTAGATCAGGCATACACTGAACTGCTCCCTGCCGATAAGGTTGACCGTGTAGAAGAACTGCTGAAACAAAAAAGTGAAAAAGGAAAACTTGTCTTTGTCGGGGACGGCATCAACGATGCTCCCGTACTGGCACGGGCCGATGTAGGTATCGCTATGGGCGGTCTGGGTTCCGATGCAGCCATTGAAGCTGCTGACGTTGTATTGATGACGGATGAACCATCCAAAATCGCTTCTGTGATGAAGATTGCCAGAAAGACGATCCGTATCGCAAATCAGAACATCGTATTTGCCTTGGGTGTGAAATTCCTGGTACTCATCTTAGGTGCTTTGGGATACGCCAATATGTGGGCGGCCGTATTTGCCGATGTCGGTGTCTCCGTCATTGCCATCCTAAACGCAATCCGTGCCATGCGGGTAAAACGGCTGGATGTGCCTTCCCAGATCTAAAAAGATTTGAGAACCGAAATGCGCCGCACTTCATTCCTAACATGAAAGCGGCGCATTTCCCTTATTCGTCCTGTAATCATGACATCATGGTATACCCGGAGGGTATTTCCTCTATTGATTTGTCGGGCAGGATATTTCAAATAACGCATCAATAGAACGATGCAATAATTTAGCCTGTTGTGTGTCTGACAAGGAGTAATACACTTCTTTTCCTTCCCTGCGGCTGGATATGATCCCACTTTTTTTCAGTATCCGCAAATGGTGCGATACTGCGGGAGCACTCATATCCACAGCCGCCGCAATGTTACAGACACATTCTTCACAGTGACAGAGCAGCCACAAAATCCGCAGACGTGTCGGATCATCAAGCTGCTGAAATAAAAATGCTATATTAGTAAAGCCTTTCACAGAAGGCATCTTGTCTAATACCCGTTCAATGTTCTGTCCGTGGTTGTGAGGTAGATTATAATGTGACATCAAAAATCATCTCCTTCCTGGAACTATCATAGCTATTTAAATTTTATCTGTCAAACAGCTTACACATAGATTGGAGAAATTACATGAATACAACAGAACATACAACTTTTATGGTTCCAAAACCAGAGGAATTGCAGCAGCTATCTGAACTTTATAAAGCAATGGGTGATTATACCCGTATGCGGATACTGTGGCGTCTGATGGAGAAAGAATACTGTGTCAGTGATCTGGCAAAGGAAATGCAGGCCACAAAATCAGCCATCTCCCATCAGCTTCGTGCGCTGCGGATTGTACGCCTGGTCTACTCCCGCAAGGTTGGTAAAAACGTATTTTATTCCTTGCAGGACGAACACATCGGCTGGATACTGGAAGAAACCTACGCACATATTTCAGAGCGATAAAAGCACAGCCCCTGTGCTTGTTTTACAGGGGCTGCGCCAAGTATTCATTTACAGATTTTCATAGGAAACCAACTGGCTCATCGGAATACGCTGTGTATCAAAACGATTCGTATCTGCCGGATCATCATCAGAATAACCAATTACCAGAATGTTGACCGGTTCCAGACTATCCGGAAGGTTAAATTCCTCACGCAGTACATCCGGCTTGAAGTAACAAACCCATACGGTTCCAAGACCTAACTCTGTGGCCTGCAGCATCATATGGTCAGTCAGGATAGATGCGTCAATGTCACCACTTTGTTTCTGATCGAATGGACGTACCCATGCCTTGTTATGATCTGCACAAACAATGATCGCCAACGGTGCATTATAGATACCAGCGGCCTTACTGACCTTCGCCAGACCCTCCTCACTCTGAACAGCAATCAGATGAACCGGCTGAAGGTTAGCGGCTGTCGGAGCCACATGAGCTGCTTCCAGAATCTGCTCCAACTTTTCCGGCTCCACTTTCTGATTTTTGTAGCTGCGTACAGAATGACGCTGTTTTGCAATATTGATAAAATCCATAATAATTACCCCTCGTATTATAAAGTAGTAGTGTTTATAGTCCCTCTCCAAGGACTGTATGCTATACTGTTGGAGATACTGTGGGTTGTTGCTTCACATCCTACCACTCGATGGTTTTAGAAAGGCTACAACCACAGTCTCTTTGTATATTTGTTAATCAGTTAGATACCGCATGACGGTTTATTTAGAACGAGGTTACAATCGCAAAGAGTACCGTGGGTTCTAAACAGTATGAAATTTTATTCAAAGGAGTATTTTTATGATTTACGTTGGAATTGATGTTGCTAAAGACAAACATGATTGCTTTATCACATCATTGCTTTTGTATTTTTTATGTTTTCCCTTTTGGCCTCTGGATTGATCCGCACAGACCGGTTTGTGTTTATGTATGGATAGAGCCGTTTGGCTATAAGGGAAAGGATCAGATTTTCAAGTAAAGTCATCCCAATTTGGAGCCCCAGATAGACAAAATAATTTGCTGTCAGCCAAAGAAACAGCGCTTGAGCCAGTTGAAGCAGGATGCTGATCAACAGATGACAGATGGTACTACAACACATCCGCTGTCTCTGATATAATTATCTAGCGCCTGCCCAAAAAAAGGATATAATTTCCGCGGTTACTCATTTCATATTTTGTATCAATGGGCAGCGGATTGCGCAGCACTATCATTTTACTTTTTGTAAAGCCAGCCCTTTGCAACATCCGCATCATAAACTCCGACGGGCAGATATATAAATCAACTTTGCCATATAGACCTTTTTTGCGTATGTAATCCGCCTCATATTTTGCCAATGCGCCCATTAGTCTGGAACCTTTAATGCATCGGTTCCAAATGCAGTGGCTAAAGTGTCCATCTAAACACTTCTCACATGTGTTTCCGTTCCCATCCAGCATAGTATAAGCGGGGCAAATTGAAATAAAATCATGCACTGTCCAAAAAATCGGCAGATTTTTGTCAAAGTCTTTTACTGCGTTGATAACAAACAGCGTAATCTGCCGGTGTATGTTATTCAGCACTACAAGATCGGGATGCTCATTTTCCAAAAGCTGCGCATATTTCGATATGCTTCTTTGGAATAGGAAATGCGCAGTACCATATTGATCCGACTCTTTAGCGGCCCGTTCACTGAAGCATTTGACACGAAATACTTTTCCTTCTCATTGCGGAGATTCCGTTCGGAATCCCTCATGGAAAAAATTATTACCTCGTGCCCTCTATCTTTTAAGGCTTCCGCTAAAGCAAAATAATATTTTTCCGCGCCGCCTTTTCGATAATGGAACTTATTGACCAGCAAAACTTTCATGTGGATCATGCCTTTCACTAGAAAGTAGACACCCCATATCTCCGCTTCCACATCATGTAAATTATCCCAGCCGGTACAGCAAGCAGGACCGTCAAGCACTTATATTTTGCCATGGAAAAAAGGTGGTTCATCTTATAGCCTGCAAATCTTCCATATATCAAATACTGTAAAGTCCCTTTGATTCGATACCTTAGCTTAATGTCCTTTTCCATATACAACGCCGCCCGGTGCATACAGCCCTGAGGCGAGGCAATATTGTTCCTCCGACGGTTTTTCGTAAGTCCGCCATCTTGATATTCAAATTGATAAATTGCCCTGTTGATATGAACCATAGCGTACTTTCTGCCCATTGGAATCCAAACAACGTCTTCACCGAGAAATTTTTCCCCCGGATATTCTGGAAACGGAAATTCCTTGAGACACCTGGTGTAAAAGACCTCCGCTTTATCTGCTTGGGTATCATCACCATTGATTCGCGTATCAATGTAAGAAGCTACTTTCTCATCTGGCTCAAAGAGTTTCCCGCTGATCTTGCCATCCGGAAACATCCTTAGGAATGAATATCCACACAATCCTTGGCAGTTCTGATATCGTTCGTGATACTTCAGGATGATTTCGACCGCATCCTCTGTGACCGTGTCATCAGAATCCACAATAAAGGTTAATGGCGTATTGATCAATGCAATACCCACATAAGCAGCCACTCTACACCCCATTTTCTGTTATAGACCGGTGTAAGAATCGTTAATATCATCTAGCTTTATTTCCTTTCATCATTTTTCTTTTTTGAAAATAATATTGAGAACAATTCTACAAAATAACGAAATTCATCCCGCCTTACGTAGACTACAAGATAACTCAAGTTCCCAACCACTGCGCAGATTGCCATTTTGGCCATAAATAGTGGCAAGCCGATTCCCGGCAACATCTCACAGATACACCATACTACAACGGTTGTCAATAAAGTAATCAAGGTATTGACAATATAGCTCAAAAAATACGGCCGCACTGAACTATGGAATCCATATTTAAACAGTACTATTGGCTCTATCCAGAAACAGGTGGTTATTGTGCTGACAGCTGTTCCGACAAAAATTCCTGCGACTCCAAGCGGGGCCGCCAACGCAATGGATACCACCAAATTGATGGCCGCCTCCGTGATCGGCTTGTAGCGGTCATACCAGTAGAGGCCTTCGGCGTCTCGAAAGATCAACACAGCCTGACGCATACCATATAAGTAGAAATTCAGCGCGATCAAGCATACGATCCTTTGGTCAAACAGATAGCTTTCCCCTACCCAGAGCTCAATAAATGGATTCAAAAGGATCGTGAGGCAGACGGTTGAAAACCCATACAGCCAACTTCCGGCGAAGTTTACCTTTTCAAATACGCCTAGGACCTGTTTTGGTCCCGCAGTAACTCCCAAATTTCCAACACTCGCCATCAAAGCACTAAAAAGCTGACTGTAAATCGATGTCAATGCACCGGTGATCATCTGATAATTGGAATATGACCCTACGGAAACCATTCCGAAAAAATATGAGATCAGCAGATTATCTGTACCAAATACAACGATCCCTCCTACCCTATGGGCAAGCATGGCTTTTGTATTTTTTATGATCTCCTTTTTTGCTTCTACTTCGACCGGCTCATTTTGATATACATTTAGATATGGAAAAAGCCGGTTGGCAATATGGCCAAGGATCAGATTTTCCAACAGTGTCGTGCCAATTTGAAGCCCCAGATAGACAAAATAATTCCGTGTCAGCCAAAGGAACAGCGCTTGAGCCACCTGCAGTAAAATATTAAGCAATACGTGGCAGCTCGTCGTGATATACTGCCTCTGATCGGCAATGATCAGGGATTGCTTATAGGAAAAAAGGTAGGACAGCGCGGTGTTCAGAACAAACAACAGATAGATCAGATCGATATGCGGAATATCAGGCAAATTCTGGATCAGTACCGGCAAGAATGGAGTCAACGCACCACCCAACAGAATGGTAACGAGTCCGATGGTCCAGTAGACTCTCCGGAACAAGGCCATCCGGGCGGCGATCTGTTTCTGGTCCTGTTCTGCCAGTGGCCTGTAGAGGCTATAGGTGATGGCACTGCCAATACCCAGCTCAGCCAGGGAGAGCATGGACAGGATACTGGAAAAGGTTCCGTTCAGACCAAGGTATTCCTGCGTTAACACAAGGATAAAAACCTTGCGTGTTAAGAAGGTAACAAAAATTCTGATAGCCTGAAAAAACATGGAAGCTTTAATGTTTTTAAGAGATTTTTGTGTTCGAGACATAGTTTTCTCACATGAAATCAATCATATTTCTTCCGGGATAGTTTTCCATTTCCGCAGCCCAAAAACATCACTGTACGGTACATATGATGTTTGAGCAATAATAGTACAATACGGCCTTTCACAGCAGGCATGGATGATACTGGGGTCTTTGCAATAGCACCAGCGAAGCCGCTCGCCCGGCATAGATCTTCCAAAGCCAAAGCAGCAGAATGCAGCTGATCCATATGTTTTATACTTTCCCCATTTGCCTTGGTATATGACATGATCTCATGTATATATACCAGACCAATCCATGTATAGTACTTTTCCGCAAATTCATACTTTCCCATATACTTTTCGAGTCGTTCGGTATACATGCAAACTGCTTCCTTGATATCCGGAATATGAGTACTGTTAGATGCGGAACCACGCCGTATTCTGTAATGATAAATAGGAACATCATTCAACGTGCACAACTTCTTTACGCCCTGGATCACATCAATATTAAAAATGGCATCTTCCCATTTTTTTATGCCCACTGAAAATCTGCATTTTCCGTTCTCGAGCATGCTTTTTCGATAAAGTTTTCCCCACGGGGGGGGCATATTGATGTCCATACCCCCAATGCCAAAGGTAGCCTCCAGAAAAATTTGATGCAGCTCTTTGCCTTCATATGTATCCTGATCCCAACCTTTTAATGTGATCCGCTCTTCTTTATTCAAATAATTCCGATACCATGCCGCGCATACGAGATCACTGTCCTTTTGGACCGCCGCTTCAAGCAACACCTCCATCGCGTTCATGTCCAGCCAGTCATCGGAATCAACGAACAGGATCCACTCTCCCCTCGCTACTTCCAAGCCAAGGTTCCGCGCTATGGAAACGCCTGCGTTCTCCTGGTGGAATACGCGGATCCTTTCATCCTCGGCGGCAAATTGGTCGCATAACTCGGGGCAGGAATCCGGGCTTCCGTCATCGATAAGCAGGATCTCAATTTCCTTCATCGTCTGGTTTCGTATACTTTCGACGCATTGCTTCAAATATCGTTCCACATTGTAAACCGGAACGATCACACTGACTTTTGGCTCCATATCAAGATTCCTTTCCAATGTATTCTTTTATGTTCAACGTTCAGATCGCAAAAACCGTTTGATTTCGTTTACGCTCCGCCATACAGTGTATTTTATGACGTAGTACGGTCGGAGCACGGTGCGCTGAATCCTTTCTTTCCAGGTCAGATACTTTTTTAGATATCGGTAGTATTCACGCCAGAATGCCCCCTGATATCCTCCTTTCCAAGGTTTTGGGCTCACTACGTAGTGGAGGATCACCGGAGACGAAACCCTGTGCATATTTTTCTGTCCCGGCTGTGGCATATCGCGCGTTAGCAAAAGGCGTGTGGCATAATTATAAGTACAGTCAACCGTGAGAATATCATTTTGAAACAAGAGGTTCATGACATCCTGGTCGGGAAGTTGAATTACATTCATGTGCTGTTCTACAGCACGCAGGAATTCTTTTACTGAAAAAGTTTCTCTCATTTTCTTCAAATTGAACAGCAGGACCCCCGAATTACAATAATTATATGGTTCTAAAAGCCCTATGCTTTTCATATACGCCGCTTGTACAGGATGCTTGTACTTACACCAGTCTAAAACCCCCGCTATAGACTTTCCGTTAAAATCCAATCCATACAGCGGAGCAAGTTCCCCCTGCACAATGGTATCTCCATCAAGATACAATATTCGATCCAATGTGTCCGGTAAAAGCTCGCTGCACAGGAAGCGGTAGAACATTTCTTTGGGATAGCCGCCATTTACGGCGGCGGCCTTTTGAAACGCTTCATTCTCCGGTACAAGCACAGGTATAAACCGCCCGCCGTGCTCTTGCATATAAACATCCAACATCTCGAGGTTTTCATCCGACACATTCGAGTAGATCATATACAGATCTATTTTCTCAGAATTGTGGGCGAACAGAGAGTCAAGCATGATGCGTATCGGAAAGATATATTGGTCATCCGGTGTAACTAAAAGATTCAATCTTCAACACTCCTTCTTACTCTAAAATCTGACTGGATCTGTCCTCATTGATTTTTGGGCTGCTCAAAAATCAATTCGCTGAAATATACCAGCGAGACATTCATCAAAACAGAAGCTGTACTCGATTCAGCCAGAGCGTAAATTGCGTAGAGTACCATAACGATAGCCAATTCCCACTCCTGTCGTTTGACAAATCTCTTTGTCAGAGCATACGAACCAATTATGAATAACAGAAAAACAATTATCCCATTTCGGTACAAAATTTCAATATACCCAAAGTCAGTATTCATGGTCATAGTCCCAAACAAAGGAGGAACGACATGATCCATAATGACCGCATAGCCTGTTCGAAATCTGGAACTAAGTGTGCCAAAAGTCTTTAAAACAGGAAAGACTGGGAACAGAACACAAATCATAATACTCAAAAATGCGCCAACAAAATACGCTTTATCCGATAGATAGAATAAAAATTTGCGCAGCCATCGTGCTTTATCGTTCCTGACCCAAGCGACAAGCAAAATGAGCAAGGTAGTCATTAGAAAACCGGTCCTGGAATCAGTATATCGGAAAATAAAACAATTATATGCAAACAATAAGCAATAATGATACCATTTCATCCTTGCGTAGTACACTAAAACGCACAGTACAGTAAGCAGAAACACCGTATACTGTGCTGAATTTGGATGGCCATAACCGAGTGCATATCGAATTGTATAATAACCAACATGCCATCTCTTTATTTCCTGGATATCGAGAAAACCGGTTATCGCAAGGGTTGTCCGCACTACAAACAGAACTGCTCTAACGAAAAAACTGTATTTCATCATTTTTGTCAAGCTGATACCTTTGACACACAGGATCGTAATAAACGAAAGAAGTACCGCCGTGTCCTTTGAGCAAAACATCACCGCGATCCCCAGTAATAAAAGGAAGATCGCACAAATCAGTTCGCGCTTCCTCCATCGGGTCATCGTCAGTTTAATAACCGCAAATGGCAAAACGCACCAAGTCATTCCTCGAAAAACAATATCGGTCGATGTCAATCCAAAACCTTTTCCGATGAGCAGTACACTCCAGTAAACGTAAAACGAAAATAGAGGAAACAACCATTTTTTCCTAATTTTAACGTGAAAAAAATTCTCTTTCATAGCTTCTTGCTCCGTCACCCCCATTAAGTCCCTCTATCGGTTTTCACCAGTAACGCACAGATTGCAAGTACTACAACTGTCCAACTCCCTTTTCGTGACCCTGCCATCGCGCAAATCTCTCACGATCCTGTTTTCATACATCGAATATTTCCGCCTTTTCCCAAAACGAAGAAATTTGTGATGCATGACCCACCATGCTGGTTTCCAGATATACTTATGCATGGCCGGAGATACAGAGCCGATCATCCAGCAGTTTCGGTCACAGCGGCGTACCTTCTGACGGACTTCCTCTGCTTCTTTGCTGTTCCACAATTCGTTCCAGGTCTGACTGTTCAGATTGCCCATAACCATTTTTTCTTTCGTTCCGTTGCAAGGCATCACATCGCCGTACGGGTCAACAAAAAACGTGTCAAAGCTCATGTCGCAAGGGAGCAGTCTGCGCTGCCCATATATGTAATTGATGAGACCGTGATTGAAATAAGCGCGAAACCATTTTTTTGGGCTGTTTGAATGAAGCAGTTCATTGATCAGGTCCTCAAAATTCTGCGCCACCATCGGGCGATCATGGATGATGTTCCTATCCTCAACAAAATAAAAACTGTTATGTACAGCCGCTGTAGCAAATTCCATTCCTATTTCGTCAGACAAACAATAGAGCGGAACAAGTTCTGCCGCGTTCCTGTCCTGAACAGTCATGCCAAATCCTACGTCTTTCATGCCCATCTCACGCAGCTTTTTTAATGTGCCATAGCCGCGCTGAAATCCATTTTCAAGTCCACGGATCGCATCATTAGTCTTTTCCAGCCCCTCGATCGAGATACGGATCCCGATTTGTGGAAATTCCCTGCACAGGTCAATGATACGGTCTGCAAAGTAACCGTTGGTCGAAATCACAATTCGATCTGATTTTTTATAAAGCGCACGGACAATATCCTTCAGATCTGTGCGGATAAAGGGTTCACCACCCGTTATATTCGTAAAATACATGGGCGGAAGCTTTTCTATTGTATCGATCGTGAGTTCATCCTCCGGTTTAGAGGGCATCTTATATCGGCTGCACATGGTGCAGCGCGCATTGCACCGGTAGGTGACGATCACTGTCCCATTTAGTTTTCTTCTGGCCATGGTCCGCCCTCCTTCAACTTTCTTTGTAATATTTCAGCAGCTTGACAACGTATCCAGCGACGTTATCAAATCCATTCTTCGCGCAGTTTCGGCTGTACTGCTCTGTCAATGCCCTATCATTCCACAACCTTTGTATTTTTTCTTCCAGGTCTACCGCGTTTCCACACGCAAACAGCTCGCCGGTCCGACCGTTTTGTATCAACTCCGGGATCCCGCCGATATCTGAACCCAACACCGGCGTTCCCAGCGTAATGCTTTCTATCACAGAAAGCGGGCAGTTCTCATACCACTCTGATGGGCAAACACTAAACCTCGCCTCCCGGATCAGTTTTTCCAAATCATCACCAGCTTGAAAGCCGACATTCGTGATGTTGGATGTCCTATTCAGCAAAACTTCCAATGGCCCCGCCCCCACAAATACAAAGCGCACCTCCGGCAAAGACTTGCAGACAGTTACCAGTGTTTGAAGCCCCTTTTCCTCAGAATACCGACCAAAATAAAGGACGTAGTCCTTCTTCTTAGTTTCTTTTTCCTCTACCTTATCCGCAAAATTTCGCAGCACCACAGTCTTTTCCGCAAGAACAGGGTCAGTATCCAATTTTTCCTTTATGAAGAGAGAGCAGCAAATAATTGTATCCATGTAACGATAGACATCTGCTTTGTGCCAGACTGTCGATTCAACTGCCCCTACCACGGATCTTGCCCCGGAGTTTAGGATACATTTCCCCTTTACACATTTAAAATAATGCCCGCCAATACAATCCTCACAGACTTCATGTGTATTTGGCTTGTACATCATATGGTTTGGGCAGACAAGCTGATAGTCGTGCGCTGTATACAATAACCGGCACTTGCGTTTACATTCTGTGCGCCACCTCTGCACTTCGAGGATAATGGAAGGAGTAAGCTGGTAATTAAAGTTGTTAAGATGAACGACATCCGGCTGAAAGTCCTCCAGCACAAGTCTGATTTTTCTCCGTGCCTCGTCTGAGTAGATTATCTTTATCGGATACGCAGCCTTTGCGATTATGGGACCATTGTGGAAATCTATATTCGCTGCATAGGCGCCAATGCGATTCCCCACGCAGCGTTCTTTTGAATCCATTCCGAAATATTGAACCTCATGTCCTTGAGATTGCAGACATTGGCCCAGCTTGAGCATATAGGTTTCCGCACCGCCCCTTGGGTACAGAAACTTGTTTACCATCAGAATCTTCATATTATCTCTCCTGTGCAGAACCAAGCTGGCTGTTAGAAATCATACATGCCCTTTTCCATTTTAAATAGAGCACTGCCGCCATCGGGTAAAACATCGTCACCAGCATTTTATGTTCTGTCATATTCAGCAGACTGCCTAGCTTGTATCCCACGAACTGTCCATATACCGAAAACTGCAACGCGCCTTTGATTCGATATCTCAGTTTAATATCCTTTTCCATATACATCGCAGCCCTGTGCATACATCCTCGTGGCGACGCAATATTATTCTTTCGACGATTTTTTGTGAGCCCATCATCTAGATATTCACTTTGACAAATCGCTCTGTTGATATGGACCATGGAATATTTTCTACCCATCGGAACCCAAACAACATCCTCGCCAAGAAATTTTTCACCCGAATACTCTGGAAACGGAAACTCCTTGAGGCACCTGGTATAAAAGACCTCCGCCTTATCCGCATGGGTGTCATCCCCATTGATGCGTACATCAATGTAAGACCCTACTTTCTCATCCGGCTCAAACAGTTTCCCATTGATCTTTCCATCCGGAAATATCTGCAGAAATGAATAGCCGCACAGCCCCTGATGGCTCTTATACTTTTGATGATATTTCAGGATGATCTCAACAGCATCTTCTGTGAGCGTGTCATCAGAATCCACAATAAAAGTCAATGGTGTATCAATCGATACGATCCCCGCATTCAAAGCGGTATGCTTCCCGCCATTTTCTTTTCGGATAAAATGTACGGGGAAATCCGCCTCCGACATGATCTTAGGTATAGACGATCCAATATCGTCCGTGCTCCCATCGTCAACGATAAGCCACTCAAAATCCTTGCGGGTCTGCTTCCGCAAGGAAGCAAACAGCCGCTCTACACCCCATTTTCTGTTATAGACCGGTGTAAGAATCGTTAATGTCATCAACTTTATCAGCCCCATATAAATTTAGTGTCTGCCTCACAACATCGTCCCAATCATACTTTTCCAAGACAAACGCGGCCGCACCCTGCCGGTACTGTTCAACGATCTCCGGCTCATCGCACAGCCTTTGCAGCTTCTCACGCAGATCATCCACGTTACCCTTTCGGAAACTCACCGCATGGTCCTCTACCACATCCTTACACTCAGCGATGTCGGAAACCACGCAGCAGTTTCCAAAGCTCATTGCCTCCAGCAGGCTCAAAGGCATTCCCTCCAGGTCGGAGGGCAATACATATAAGTAAGCATTACTATAGAGTTCCTCCAGCGCCTGGCCCTGCACAAAACCTGTAAACAAAATCCTGTGATCCCTGGCGGCCAACGTCTTGAGCTCCTCTACAAAGGCATCGCTGTCAGAAGAACCGCCGGCGATCACCAGTCTCTTGTCCGTTCGGACACTACAGAAGGCCTGTATCAGGTATGGGATCCCCTTTTCCGGAACCAGTCTACCCAAAAACAATAGATAGCTGTCCTTTTCTAAATTAAATCTGCTTTGAATAATATCTGTTTCTCGAATGGGCAAGCGGGTTATCCCATTGGGGATATACACGGTGTCCCGACCGTAGGTTTCTTTAAAATAGTCCTGCATACCCCTGGAGAGCACGATGATCTCATCCGCAAATTTCACAGCGCATTTCTCTCCCAGCAGGATGTATACAGACGCAAAACCTCCCCATTTCTTGCGCTGATGATCCAGGCCATGAATCGTGGCAATACACTTCTTTCCAAACAGCTTCGGAATCCAGAGCATAGCACATGGGCCCTCAGCGTGGAAATATGCTTGTTCTCGTGTTTGCACTGATATGTGTTGCGGGAGTAGGTTTTTTCATCAAAAAAATTATTGACAACGCTCCAGACTTGTCGCCTGCAACTGTAAGACCGACCAGATATACAAGTTTAGACTTCTTTCTTCAAGCAAAACGTTTGAAAAAACTTCCTTTACATGCATCTATCCTTACAATTAATTTCCCATATACTTTCTGCAAATACATATTGTTCTACTAATAGTCTTGCTGCTTCTTCGTAACTTATAGCTCCGTCCTTCTCATCCCCTGTTTCAACACATCTATCTCTATACGGTCTATGAGGATTCGTTAATTTTATTTCTTTGAATGTATATCCATCTAATCTAAACTGATTTTCCATAATATTTTCCCCTTCTATCATTCTTTTAAATTGGATATAGTAATTATATCCCACCACAAAACATATCAAAGTTCTCAAACATTATCTCGATCCCATCAACCTTCTTCTCCGTATGATAATGCCCACAATACCACTTCCCATAATCCAGCCTGTCCTCAATCCCATCCAGCCACTCTTCCGTAGATTTATCCACCTTGCTCTGGTCAATCCCCTTCAGGAACACCTCCACTGGCTCATATTTCAGCGGTGTGGTATGGCTCAGAACAGCATCCACCTTCCACCCCAGCTCATCCAGTTTCCGCTCCACATCCTTTTTGATTTCCTCCGAAGGCTGTTCATCCGACCACCACTGAAATTAATCCCTGCATCTCCAAGTATAATCAATATATCCTCACGGCTTGTCCCAAACCTTTCACAGAACCGCTCCACCCGTTCAAACCGTCCATGGGTATCCCCTGTTATGTATATCATAATCCTTCTATCCTTTCCAGGTGTCTGCCCTTTGGCAGGCACCCTAATTATACCATACTATCCCTGCATTTCACCCTATAAATTGTCAAGTTACTGTCCATGCTGTACCCGTCTGTATACATCTGGATAATCCTGTGGCCACCGGAACCGCCGCTTCATCCACAACAAACTTATTCTGATTATCCTTTGATTTCATATATCCATAAGGAGCCACCAAACCTATATATTCTCCATTCCTCTGCTTCGTGCGAAATGCGCTGATAATTCTCCTGGAAATATCCCTTGCATACACCTCATTCACAAGGTTCTTGATTATCAGTGTTTATAATTTTTTTGCCGTTTCCAGACACGCTGAAAAAAGGCGGAGCCAGACTCTACAGCAAATCGGCTTTTAGTATGCTATTTATCAGATATGCCAATAAAATAGAAACACAAGAGAAATGCATCTTATGAAAGACTAAATCTCTTGTGTTTTATTCTTTTCTATTCTCTCAACTTTTTCTTCATCATCAAACTTTTGATAATTTAATGCTCACCACTTCTTTCATAAAAAGCCTCAATCGCCTCTGCAAAAAATTCTGCCGCCCCCTCTCCATACATTTCATCCGTTTTAGATTTTGAAGGTTCATTTCGATAAAAGCGTGCGGTGGCAAGCATACATTCCCTCTCTTCTTTCATCTGACTAAGCTGCTTCATTACAAATCCGTACTCACCGACAATTTCTTTTACCTCAAAAGAATTTACAGGACAGCTGCGTTTAGCAATCAGCTTTTGCAATATCGCTTCTATTCTTTTGTTATAGCTTTCTGCAACTTCTTTGCTGACAGGATTCTTCACAACAGACAAATATTCATCTTTGCCGCCATACCACTCAACTACCTTTGCATAGCCCTTTTGCATTTTTTCTGAGGACAATGCTTCAATGTAATGTTTTCTCCACTGTTCTACACCGCCAAATTCCTCAATAGCCATTTGCCGCATTTCATCTGGCATATGACCCATAATTGTTTGAAACATTTCTTCTATTTCTGATTTACTGAAAACTGCAAAATCCATCTTTTTATCTCTTTTCAAAATGTCATCAATCCTGGCAATCAAACGCTCCATCCGTTCTTTCCTGGCAACATGACCGCTTTGATTTCTTTCAGTGGAATATCAAATTCACGGAAAAACAGGATTTGCTGTAAAGTTTCCAACGCTTTATCGTCATAAAGCCGGTATCCCGCATCACTCTTGCTTGTCGGCTTCAGCAGCCCGATCTCATCATAGTAGTGAAGCGTGCGCACGCTGATACCTGTCACTTCTGATATTTCCTTTACCGTCCTCATAGCTGTTGACCTCCCGCTCTTGATATATCCAACTTAATCTATTACGCCCCGTGAGGGTCAATAGATAATTTCAAATAATTCATGGATTATCACCATATCAAACCTGCCGGATCGTTTTTTCTCGATAAAGTCTTCCGCAAATTAAGGCAGGCAGGAGGATATAGTTTTGTCCGTTTCATAAGAGAAAATTTAGGTTATTTGCGGCAATCTATCATCTTGGCGGAAAAAACACTATAAACGCCTAATCATGTTGGGAAACAAAAAGCCAAAAGGGACTGTCGCACTAAAAAAAGAAATGTTGCATGAAAGAGAAAGGAACTGGCCTTTTAGGGAGGAAAGGGGGGCTACCGACCAGCTAAATATTTCTAGCTAGTGCGACAGCCCCTTTGGGTAAATCGTATTTTCACTTAGAATTTTGATTTATTTCATGCCCCGGTCATGCCGGTATTTTAAAGCAATGGCACAGGCCACACTGATCAAAGCGACAATAGTAGAATAAATTCCTACATAAATGGTATCTCCTTTTCCGTAGTCGATCAGCAGTGTACAGATGGTCGGCACAAGACCGGCTACCAGGAAACTCGGAACGTGATAAACAAAGGAAATGCCGGAGTAGCGCACTTCCGTCTCAAAATAAGAAGACCAGAGACCGCTGATGACTGCCCAAATTAAATTGTAGGCAATGCTCCATCCGAGTACGACTCCCATGATGGTGACAAACAGATTTCCTCCGCTCAGCTCAATGACTTTCAATGTCGGAATACTGAGAACCGCCGATGCCAGGCCTCCGATGACAAAAGTCCTGGTCATACCGAACTTTTGTGCACACCATCCGCCGAACAGTGTAAATGGAATCTTGAAGACACATGCAACGATGGTAATAATATAAGTTTGAATCAATGGCATTCCGAGCCATCCGATGCAGTAAGATAAAATCCATACAATAAAGATATTATAAAATGTTCCGTCTACCCAGCGGGTTCCGCATCCGAGAAGCAGCGTCTTCCAATACCCTTTTACCATAGGGATAAATCCTACTTTCTGCTTCTTCCCCTCGGCTTCCTGAGCCTCTAATTTTGCCTGGGCTTTCTTGAAGTCTTCCGTCTCCATCGTGATGCCTTTTAAATAGACAACAATAAGTGTCAGGATAATTGCCGACAAAAACGGAATTCTCCAACCCCATTTAAAAAATATCTCCTCAGGCAGTACCAAAGTCGGTACGGCAATTAAAATGGAGGATAATCCGAACCCAATCGGAAGCCCGATCTGCGGAATAGCCGCGTAGAAAGCTCGCTTATTCTCCGGCACATTTTCAAAAGCCATCAGGATGCCGCCACCCCATGTTCCTCCGCGTCCAAAGCACTGTAGCAGACGCATTAACTGAAGTACGATAACGACCCAAATGCCTGCCGTCGCTGCCGACGGCAAGATCCCGATAATAGATGTTGAGATGCCCATCATCAATAAAGAGGCATACATTGTAACCTTACGTCCCTTTCGGTCACCGATGTGTCCAAAAAACACCGCTCCAAACGGTCCGGCTATGTATCCGATGGCAAAAGACATATAAGACAAAATCAATGCGGTAGTGCCGTTCCCGGACTGTGAGAAAAATACTTTTGCAAACACAGTTCCTGCAGCGGTGCCGTACAGTAAAAAGCAATACCATTGAACAGCACTTTCAAACAGGGTAACTGCGGCAATTTTTCTAAGACTTAATTTTTTCTCTCCCATAGTTTTCTCTCCTTTATCAGACTATTAATGGCCTTCTCCCTCATAATATTTAAATGGCCAGGGGCCGGAATAATCTGCGCCTGTGGGGATTATCATATAATGGGTATTTACCATGTCATTCTGCAGATCATGAATTAAATATCCGGGATTTCCAAGGAAGAAACGATCTCCTCCCCCTTTGAAATGATCAGCCAGCTCTTCCGGCGTGACATCCGGTCCGTCTTTTGTCCTGAAATCTACTTCCATCTGCATGGCGATCGGCGGACAGGTCACACAGGAAACTCCCTGCCATGAAGTAAAAATACCGGTGTGCATATGTCCGCAGCAAAGGCGGACATTTTTATGCTTCTTTAAAATTCCAGCCAGCCGGTCTGCCTGTGCAAACCCCTCATCCATCGCTGCCAATCCGGTAGTAAAAGGCGGGTGATGGGTAAATACCAAAGTCGGTTTGTTAGGATATTCAATAATTTTCTTCTCCAGCCATTTTGCAACCTCATCCGTCAGACCGCCGTAATGGCAGTCCGAAATCATGGTGTCAATTATAATCGCACGTATCAGCCCGTCATCTAAGGTGTAGCAAATATAAGGTTTAATATCATCTTCCACCGGTGCATTTTCAGGAAACATACGGAGGAAAAACTCCCGTTTGTCATGATTGCCTGGTACTACATAGTAAGGCCGTGGAAGCTTATCTAATCCGTCCTTGATAATCTCATATCCTTCCTGTGTTCCCCCGTCGGCCAGATCTCCGGTCACAATAAAAAATTCAGGTAATTCATAAGGTTTCAATTTTGAAAAGTACTCGATCGTTTGGTTTAATGCAGCTATTGTGTCTGCTTTCTGAAAAGACAATTTCCCGTCCCCTCTCAAATGAAAATCAGAAATTTGTATAATTCTCATAATTCTTAAACCTCCTTAGGAATCGTTGATTCACATTAATTGATGTGTTATAATTAATTAAAATTTTAATAAATCATTCCGGAATTTTATTTAAATTTAACTTTTCTTTACTTAAATTTTAATCCAGACCCGTTAAATTATCAAATTATTTAAATTATTTTCAATAAATTTCGGGATAATATACAGTTTCAACAAAAATATTTTGTATATAATACATAAAACCCAATTAAAATTTTAATAAGGAGAACCGCCATGGCCAATAAAAAAAGTGTGACGATGAAAGATATTGCAAAGGATACGGACATTTCTGTTTCTGCTGTTTCCATGATCTTAAACCGAAGATCTGATGTCTCCTTCTCAAGAGAAACGGTGGCAAAAGTACTGGAGTCTGCAAAACGGCTGGGATATGAGTTAAGCCATGAGAAAAAAGACACTGCTCTCAGATCCCCTTCTTCTGCACAGATCAAAAAAGTAATCGCTGTTTTTTGCCCCAATATTTTCAACTCCTATTATGCAACGATTGCCCAGTCCATCGAACAGTCCGCTTATAAAAAAGGATATAAGACACTAATCTTTACTACTTTCCGGGAAGTAAAGAAAGAACACGAACTGGTCATGGATGCCATCCATATGAACGTGGAAGGAATCATATTCACCATGATTCCCAACGATCCGGGATTTGTGGAAAAAGTTGCAAAACAGTTCCCCATTGTCGTGATCGGTGACAAGACTTCTTCCATCAACATTGATATCATTGAAACAAATAACTATACCGCAGGTGTCCTGGTGGCTGAACACCTGCACAGTTTAGGGCACCGGCATATTGCTTTTTTGACAACGACGATCACGACTGACGTATCCCTGGCCATGCGATATCAAAGGCTGAAGGCGATTCAGAATACTTATGCAAAATTATGCGCAAATGAGCCCTATGACGTCATCGTAAGAGAGCAAAAGGTTGATTCCCAATATGAAAGAAATCATTTGTCACTGGAGTATGATGTGGGATATCAGCTGTGTATGGACTGTCTGGAAGACCGGGGCCTGTCCGGTATCACTGCTTTTGTCGGAAATAACGATATGGTTGCCTATGGGATCATGGATGCGGTTTTAAAGAAAGGATATAAGATTCCAAGAGATTTCAGTGTGTGCAGCTTTGACAATGATTTCCCTTCCGGACTGCTTCCGGTCTCACTGACCACAGTGGAACACTATATGGAGGAGAAAGGGCGGAAAGCTTTTGACACGATTTATCAAAAAATCCTGTGGAATGAGACTCCGGAACAGAAAAGCCAATACTTTATCCGAATAGAGTACAAACCGTATCTCATCGTCAGAGATTCCACCAACCGTGCAAGACAGCAGAAGGGATAGACATATTAGGATGAACTTTCCCATGGAGCCAGAAGAAAAGCCAGAGTGCACATGCACTCTGGCTTTATATGTAATATCAGTGATCCCGAATTAGTTATTGATCAGTTTGTCTTCGTCAGACCAGCTGTATAAGCTTCTGATCTCTTCTCCGACAACTTCTGCCGGATGTTCGGAAGCTAACTTTCTCATAGCCTTGAAGTGAACCTGGCTTCCTGCATCAGACATATCTACTAAGAAGTCTTTTGCGAAAGTTCCGTCCTGGATATCTGCAAGGATCTTTTTCATCGCTTTCTTTGTATCTTCTGTGATGATCTTCGGTCCTGTGATGTAGTCACCGTATTCTGCAGTGTTGGAGATAGAGTATCTCATTCCTGAGAATCCTGACTGATAGATCAGGTCAACGATCAGTTTCATCTCATGGATACATTCAAAGTATGCGTTTCTCGGATCATATCCTGCTTCTACTAATGTCTCAAAACCTGCCTGCATCAGTGCACAAACACCGCCGCAGAGCACTGCCTGCTCTCCGAAGAGGTCTGTCTCTGTCTCTGTTCTGAAGGTAGTCTCAAGAACACCTGCTCTTGCTCCTCCGATTGCCAGTGCATATGCCAAAGCCATGTCCAGTGCTTTTCCGGTAGCATCCTGCTCTACAGCTACCAGGCAAGGAACGCCTTTGCCTTCTTCGTATTCGCTTCTTACCGTGTGTCCAGGCCCTTTAGGAGCGATCATTGTTACGTCTACATCTTTAGGAGGCACGATACATCCAAAATGAATGTTGAAACCATGAGCGAACATCAGCATATTTCCTGCTTCTAAGTTCGGTTCGATATCATTTTTGTACATTGTAGCCTGCTTTTCATCGTTGATCAGAATCATGATGATGTCTGCTTTTTTTGCAGCCTCAGCAGCTGTATATACTTCAAATCCCTGTTCCTCTGCTCTCTTCCAGGATTTGCTTCCTTCATATAATCCGATGATAACATTGCATCCGGACTCTTTTGCGTTAAGCGCATGTGCATGTCCCTGACTTCCGTAACCGATCACTGCGATGGTCTTTCCGTCTAAAAGTGATAAGTTACAGTCTTCTTGATAATAAATCTTTGCCATTTTACATTCCTCCATTTTCTAGGCTTTATAAGTAAGGGGTATTCCCATACCTTTCAAATTAAATATGTGCCTATTTGACAAGTCTCGGCACGGATTCCCCGCGAGAAAGCCCGGTGAGTCCGGTTCTCACAAGTTCCAGAATATCAAAGCCTTCCAAAAGATTTATGAAAGCTTCGATTTTATTTACATTTCCGGTAAGCTCGATCATCAGTGAATCTTTTGACACGTCCACAACTTTGGCTCTGAAAATATCGGCGATCGTGATGATCTCCTGTTTTTCCGACTTTCCTGTGCGGATTTTGACTAAGATAAGCTCTCTGCAGACAGAGGTCGGGTTCTCCAGTTCCACAAGTGTTATGACATCCTCAAGCTTGATAAGCTGATTCTTGATCTGTGCCAGAATGGTATCATCCCCGCTGACCGCGATCGTCATTCGCGAATACTTCTCATCCTGTGTCTTGCAGGCTGTAATACTGTCGATATTATAGCCTCTGCGGCTGAACAGTCCGGATATACGGCTGAGTACCCCCGGGTTATTTTCCGCCACGATAGATAGTACGATCTGTTTCATAGACGACTTCATCCTCCTAACAATTCTATCAATTCTAATATTCAGTGTCAAGAAATCACTGAAAAACTATTCTTCTGCGTTTCCCTGACTCGTATTTTCTGGTTTAGCAGCCGTTGTGGCGTGGGTGGTAGCCTGGATCTGCTGTTCTGTTGTGGCCTGGGTGGCTGCTGTCGTAGCCGGCCTTCTGGTCGCTGTGGAAGCCGGCCTGCTTGTACCGCTCGTAGACGAAGTAGGGTAGCCGCTCCCCGTAGATCCTCCTGAATTACCATATCCCGCATTTCCTGACGAGGTACTGCCGGACGAAGTATTGGATACCCCCGAATATCCGAAGGTCTCCACGCCGCTTAGTCCGCCGTACTCCTTGGCAAAGGCCTCGTCAGATCCGTCCCCAACCTTGCCGTCACCGAAGATAAAATAGTTCATGGCAGCTTTGTTTGCATTGAAGTTGATGAAAAAGACGAACATGTTATGCTGTGCCCTTCCCATCTTATAGGAACCTTCAATCGGTATTCTCATCTGGTCAATATCCGTCGTTCCCATCTTGATCACAGATGCCGCCAGACCTTTGATGTAGTCGGCATCCATGTCGGTAGAAACATCGCTTAAAACCTTCAGAGCAATATCCAGGATCTTCGTGAGGCTCTGGCCTTTGACTTTATCAAAGGTCGCCTGCATAACTGCCCTCTGGCGGCCGGTACGGCCGAAATCTCCGTCTCCGTATTTCTTAGATACCACATAGCGTATCCTGGAATAGCCAAGGGCCTGATTTCCGTTCAGGATATGTTTTCCGGCTTTTACATTGCGGTATTTTTTCTTGGAAATATAATTGGTCGTATTCAGGTACTGTGCCTCTTTTTCTTCCAGATCGATCTCGATGCCGCCCACTTCATTGATCACTTTTTCAAAAGTGTCAAAATCTACGACACAGTATTTATCGATCTTAATTCCAAAGTTTTTCGCAATAGTCTGATAAAGCAGTTCCACGCCGCCATATGCGTATGCAGAATTCAGCTTATCCCTTCCGTGTCCCGGGATCTCTACATAGATATCCCTCATAATGGAGGTAAGCTTCAGTTCTTTTGTCTTAAAATTGATCGTCGCGATCATCGAAGAGTCGGACCGTCCGGCCGCTTCTTCGTCGGATCTCCGGTCAGAACCCACCAGCAGAATATTTACAACATCCTCATCAAACTTTACATCACCGACATCTACACTTCCTAAATCACCGGTCTTATTGATGGCAGCTTCAAGCCTGGCATCATAATATCCAAGAACTCCTCCGGCCGCAACGGATATTACTAAAAATATGTTCAAAATGATTTTATATGTCTTCAGCGTCATGCTACTCCTCCTGAATTGCTATTTATTAGTCTACAATTATAGCACATTATATCAGAAAACAACAGACAGTTTCTTAATTAAACCTGAAGATTTTACAATGTTTGTACTGTTTCGACTTTATGTAAGTGTGAAAAATTATCTCTTATAGCTTCCGGGAGAACTCTCTGACGCATCCTCTGAATCCGGCTTTGCAGGGTATCCGTAAGTTTCTATATTCTGATATCCGCCGAATTTGGATGCGAAATCCTCTTCTTTTCCTTTGCTGAAGATGAAATGCTCCATTGCCGCCTTGTTCGCATCAAAATTGATGAAGAAGACAAACATGCCGCTCTGTGCCCGGCCCTGCATGTAAGTGCCCTCGATTGGAATCCTCATCTGCTGGACCTTCGGAATTCCGAACTGAACAACAGAAGTCACCAGGCCTTTGATATAACTTGCATTCATATCGGTGGACACATCGTCCAGTGCATTGAACCCGATATCCAGGATCTTCATCGGATTCTGCCTGATGATCTTTTTATAAGTAGCTTCCAGGACCGCTCTCTGACGGCCGGTGCGGCCGAATTCGCCGTCTCCGTACCTGCTGTTTGACACATAACGGATTCTGGAATAACCGAGAGCCTGGTTCCCGTTCAGGACATGTTTTCCGGCTTTTACATTGCGGTATTTTTTCTTTGAAATGTAATTGGTCGTATTCAGATAGTCTGCCTCTTTTTCTTCCAGGTCGATCTCGATGCCGCCCACCTCATTGATCACCTTCTCAAATGTTGAAAAGTCTACGACACAGTATTTGTCGATCTTTATATCAAAATTCTGGGCAATGGTTTTGTAGAGCAGGTCCACTCCGCCGAAAGAATATGCAGAATTCAGCTTGTTCCTTCCGTGCCCCGGAATATCCACATACATATCCCTCATCAAAGAGGTAAGCTTTAATTCTTTTGTCTTCATATTGATGGTGGCGATCATAGAAGAATCCGACCTTCCTGCCTCGGTCTCGTCGGATCTGCGGTCAGAACCGACCAGCAGGATGTTGACTACATCATTATCAAATTTAACGTCGTCTCCCACATCTACTTTGCTTAAGTTTCCCTTCGGTGTCACCGAAGCCTCTAATTTTGCATCATAGTATCCAAGAACTCCTCCTATTGAAAGAGCAAATACAAGGAAGACAGCCATAACAATTTTAAATTTCTTTCCCATTTCCTTATCCTCCAAACGTATGTCTGTAATTTTATCTATTGTAACAGAAAACTAAACCAGAAATGTTAAGAAAATCTAAAGCTTTTCATACGAATCCCAGTAAGAATGGTTCATCGTAAGTTTCAGGATAAGGCTTTTGGGGAGTTTTTTATAGTTGCTGCCCAGCTTATAGCCTATGAATTTACACGCCGTATCCGCCATGAATTTAGGAATCTTAAAAAATCTTCCGGTAAACAGCAGATGTTTCAGTGTGTGAAGGACCATCCTCATCCCCTCCGATTCAGAAGAGACTTCAAGAAACAGTCCTCCGTAGGATACCTGTGAAACTGCCAGATCAAAATTCCTGTGCAGCTGGTCAAAACAGCGGTAGTTGTGCCAGTGCCATACGGCGGCATCTGCCTGGTATGCAATGGCTTTGTCTGACTCGATCAGCCTGGAAGCCATAATCATGTCCTCATTAAATATTGTTTTGTGAATGAATCCGCCCATAGCTTCATAATCTTTTTTCCTGTATGCACTGCACACATTGGAACAGAAAAATGTCTTAATCCCAAGCTTTGGCAGGTCGGCTTTTGTCTTTATGGAGCTATCCGGGGGATAGTTAAAGCTCCTCGTATAATACTCCAGATAATTGTCCTTCGGGTCCGCCATCTGGCGCCCATAAGCGGCTCCCACACGGGGGTCCTCAAAAGCCTTCAGCAGATTTTCCACCATATATTTGTCTCTGGGCACCGCATCATCGGTCATAAACGCAATGATCTCCGCATCAGAAAGTGAAGCTCCGTAATCCCTTGTGGCTCCGTGGTCAAACTCTTCTTTTTTTATATGCTTTACTGCCACATTCGGATACTGCTCTGTAAGATGTTCAGGAAAATATTCCTCCTCCGTGTTGATCAGAAAGATAGTTCCGAAGGTAACCGTCTGCCTCGACAGGCGCCGGAGAGATTCAAAAAGCTTCTCCCCTGGTTTATAAGTTGGAATTACAAGATCAATCGTCATCGCTTCTCTCCTTTTTCTCAGCGCCGGATTTTAGAACCCTTCGTATCCCGTTTTGCAAGCTTCAGTTTATTGAAATCCAGACGTTTTCCTTTATAATCTATGGATGTAATGCCGTCGGCCTCCATAAGATAAGTATGGAGCAGTATATCATCCTTATTCAGTTTGATGCCTCTTACGCCTACCGCACCTTTTTTCTTTTCCGGCACCTCTTCCAGTGAAAACCGCAGGAAAACCCCCTCTTTTGTCTCTAATATTACCATATCCGGTTTTATCAGGCCACCGTCGGTTTTCAGCGGCTTTACCGAGAGGAGTGCGTCTCCGTCCGACAGTTTTGTGGCGGATACTGTTCTTTTGGTTACCTGGAATTCCGTTCCCGAAACGATCTTTAACATCCCCTGTTCCGTGGCAAAGAAAAGACTTTCATGTATCATTTCTTCCGCTGCCAGAACTGCGATAATTGCTTCGTCGGAGCTGTCGTAGTTGCCCAGATTGTCGATCGGTGTTCCCTTATCTTTATATTTTCCTGCCGGTATGTCCAGCACTTTGATCTGATGCATTACGCCGGTGTCTGTAAAAATACAGATCTTATCCGTATTCATACACGGAACAATATATTTATAATCCCTGGCTACATTCTCCTGATTTCTCTGGTAGGTAGCCTTGTCGAAGGTCTTTGCATAGCCAAACCGGTCCATGACAAAATAAACCTGCTCCTCTTTCAGCGGTTCTTCTTCATAAACTGCCTCGGCTCCGTCCTCTACCACCGTTCTTCTCTCTCTCTGATACTCTTTTTTAATCTTCGTGAGATCCTGTTTCATAACGCGCTGCATAGATGTCGGATTATGAAGGATATCCTCATATTCGGCTATTTGGGCAACGATCTCTTCATATTCTTCTTTGAGAGCCAGGATTTCTAATCCGATGAGCTTTCCGAGGCGCAGGTCCAGGATCGCCTCTGCCTGTTTCTCTGTAAAAGACAGCTTGCAGGCTTCGATCATGGATTCAGATGATTTGAACCTGATAGTTCCGACCTCACCCTTCGTAAGACATGCTTTTGCCTCTTTCAGGTTTTTGCTCCCTCTCAGTATCTCAATGATCAGATCGATCATATCGCAGGCCTTGATCAAGCCTTCTTTAATCTCCCTCTGGTCATAAAGTTTGGATAAAAGAGTCTGATATTTTCTTCTTACAAGCCCGTAATGAAACTCTGTGTGATGCGCTATGATATCCCGAAGACTCAGAGTCTCCGGACGGCCGTCGACGATGGCCAGCATATTCACGCCGAAGGTATCCTCAAGCTTTGTTTTTTTGTACAGGAGATTCTTCAGGCGTTCTATGTCTGTCCCTTTTTTCAGTTCCAGAACAATGCGGATACCCTCCTTGGAGGATTCGTTGGAAATATCAACGATATCCGTCGTTTTCTTAGATTCCACGAGGTTTACGACATCAGAAAGAAATTTCCCGATATTGGCGCCGATCATCGTATATGGTATCTCTGTGATGACCAGCTTGTCCTTTTCCCCGCGCTTCTTCCCCGGCTCAAAGACTACTTTCCCCCGGAGTTTCAGTTTTCCGCGGCCCTCAGAGTAAATTGTTTTTATGTCCTTTTTGTTGACCACCAGGCCTCCGGTCGGAAAATCCGGTCCCTGGATATAGGTGAGCAGATCTTCATTGGTCACTGACTCATCTTCCAAATACGCGATCATGGCATCGACCACTTCGCCCAGATTATGAGTCGGAATGCTGGTGGTCATACCGACGGCGATCCCCTCGGCGCCGTTGATCAGAAGATTCGGCACTCTGACCGGAAGCACTTCCGGTTCTTTCTCTGTCTCGTCAAAATTGGATATAAAATCTACTATATTTTTATCCAGATCCGCAAGATAAACCTCCTGGGTAAACTTTTTCAGTCTTGCCTCCGTGTAACGCATGGCCGCGGCCCCGTCACCCTCGATGGAACCAAAGTTTCCATGTCCGTCCACCAAAGGCATACCCTTTTTAAATTCCTGTTCCATGACTACCAGAGACTCATAGATAGAGCCGTCTCCGTGGGGATGATATTTACCCATCGTGTCTCCGACGATCCTCGCAGATTTTCTGTGCGGCCTGTCATACCTCAGATTAAGCTCATCCATGGCATACAGGACGCGGCGCTGTACGGGCTTTAAACCGTCCCGAATGTCGGGGAGGGCACGCGCACAAATAACGCTCATAGCATAGTCGATATACGACTTCTGCATGACCTCGGAAAATTCTGCCCTAATGATATGTTCTGCCATCTTTCTCCCTTTCTATATATCCAACATCGCATCGCCTGCATTATCGTAAATAAACTGCCTTCTCGGCGGAACCTCGCTGCCCATCAGCATAGAGGTCACATCGGATGCCATTCTGGCATCTTCGATCTCAATCTGCTTTAATGTCCTCGTCTCCGGGTCCAGCGTCGTCTCCCACAGCTGGCTGGCATCCATCTCTCCGAGGCCCTTATACCGCTGAAGGGTAAACGGACCCTTATGAGCAGCCTTGTATTTCTCCAACGCGGTATCATCGAACAGATAAGTTTCCTTTCCTTTCTTAGGAATTGCCTTATAAAGAGGAGGTGTTGCCAGATAAACGTGTCCGTGGGTAATCAGCTCCGGCATAAACCGGTAGAAAAATGTCAGCAGCAAGGTGGCAATATGGGCTCCGTCCACATCGGCATCGGTCATAATCACAATTTTTTGATACCTCAGTTTTTCGATGTCAAAATCGTTTCCGTACCCTTCTGAAAATCCGCACCCAAAGGTGTTTATCATCGTTTTAATCTCTGCATTAGCCAAGACCTTGTCCATGGTAGCCTTCTCAACATTCAGGATCTTTCCCCTGATCGGCAGAATGGCCTGAGTTCGGCGGTTTCTGGCAGTTTTCGCAGAGCCTCCGGCAGAATCTCCCTCGACGATAAAAATCTCACACTCTTCCGGCTTACGGCTTTCACAGTTAGATAGCTTTCCGTTGCTGTCAATGGAGAGCTTCTGTCTCACAAGAAGATTTGTCTTCGCTTTTTCTTCAGCCTTGCGGATCTTTGCAGATTTCTCCGCACAGGCAAGGACTTTTTTTAAGGTATCCAGGTTTTTATCAAAAAATAATACCGTCTCATCTCCGGTAATTTCACTGACCACTTTACTGGCATCAGGATTGTCCAATTTTGTCTTTGTCTGACCTTCAAACCTTGGTTCCGGATGCTTTACGGAAATGATTGCGGTCATGCCGTTTCTCACATCTGCCCCGGTAAAGTTTGCGTCTTTTTCCTTTAATACACCCAGTTCCCTGGCATACTGGTTCATCACTGCCGTAAATTTGGACTTAAATCCCGTGATATGGGTACCGCCCTCCGTGGTATAAATGTTATTGCAGAAGCCTAAAATATTTTCACCAAAATCTTCCGTATACTGGAAGGCGATCTCCGCTTCGATTCCGTTGATCTCCCTCTTATAATAGACCGGATCATGCAGCACATGCTTACCATCATTCAGCTTCTTTACATAGGCACAGATCCCCTCAGGCTCATGATATAAAACTTCCGTCTCTTCCCCTGAACGTTCATTAATATAATTAATCTTTAATTCCGGGTTCAGATAAGTCGTCTCATGGAGACGGTTGCGGATCATAGCGGCTTTGAAATAGGTCTTGTCAAAGATCTCGGGATCGGGCAGAAACCGGACCTTTGTCCCGGTCTCCGACTTTTTACAGCTTCCGATGACTTTCAGCGGTTCTGTAACCTTCCCTCTCTCAAAACATTCCTCATAGATTTTTCCGTCCTGTTTGACCGTCACTTTAAGCCAGGTAGAAAGGGCGTTGACCACAGATGCCCCCACACCGTGCAGTCCTCCTGAAATTTTATATCCCCCGTCTCCGAATTTTCCTCCGGCATGAAGCATGGTAAACACCATCTCCACCGCTGAAAGACCGGTCTGTTCATTGATCCCGACAGGAATGCCCCTGCCGTTGTCTTCGACCACTGCTGTCCCGTCATCCTTGAGTGTTACCGTGATTTCATCGCAGTGTCCCGCAAGAAATTCATCCACTGAGTTATCTACGATCTCATAGATCAGATGATTAAGCCCCTTTGTCGAAACACTTCCTATATACATTCCGGGCCGCTTCCTGACTGCCTCCAGCCCTTCCAGTACAGAAATACTGTTTGCGTCATAGTTTTGACTGCTCATTTTCTATATTCTCCTCCCAATATGATCAAGGCTTTCCTGCAGCCCTGTCATAGAAACATCTGCTTTTATACAATCTAAAATATTATATACATTTTGAACAAGAACTTCAAGTAGATATCCTGCAGTAGTCATAGTGTGCAGTATTCCATCGTTTTTCATGCAAAAGGCTGTTATACTTAATCCGCATAATAGCTTTGCTTACAATTCTTCTCCTGATAAATAGTTTATAAACTCCTGCTCCGGCATCGGACATCCGTACAGATATCCCTGGGCATGACAGCACCCATCTTCTTATACATCTGTGCCTGTTCCTTTGTCTCTACCCCTTCTGCGATGACTTGAAGTTCAGGGGCATCTGACAAACTCCACTACTTTTTGACGCCGCCGGTTATCCTCAGTCTGCCGCAAAAATTTCAGATCCAGTTTCATAACATCAATGTGGAGCTCTGAAGGTGTATTAAGAAACGAGTAACCGCTCCCAATGTCATCCATTTCAATAATAAATCCTTTCTGGTTCACCTTTTCTATAACAGATAAAAACTTTTCTGAATCCTTCACGTATGCACTTTCTGTCAGCAGCCATAAGCGCACGGTCCTCATTGTATGGGACAAGTATAAAAAATGTATCCGCTCTTGCTCTGGTAAACACCGACAGGTCACCGGACAGCGTACTGAGCAGGGCAGTTGATAAATCCGCCAGAAGCCGGTCTGCAGTCTCTGAACCAAAGGAAACAGCCTGCTCTCAAAAAACCAGACAGTACACTCATGTTGAAAGAAAATCAGCGCGCCCTTTTGGTACATCTGTCTGATCCTTTTACGGTACTTGAGATCTCGCAGCCGGATATCGTCGTTCTTTACCGCGAGTATTTGTTCCTCTCTGCAGAAAAAACGGGCTATACCGGCATACACAGACGAAAGATCATATCTAAGCTCCGCAGACTGATCCAGGAACTCCGGTCATGAAAATGTTATCGGAAACATCCGGTCCTTCGATTCTATTCGTCATTTATTGACACATTTCCTTCTAACCTTTATAATGAAACGAGTATTCATTATAAACAAACAGGATTGGGGAAATGAATTATGAAGAAAAATACGAAATTGATGTCCTTGGTTATAACAGCCTTATTGGCAGTGACTCTGCTGACCGGATGCGGCACAAAAAAAGCCCCGGATGCAGATAAATCCATGGATGCTTTTTATCAGCTGATCGTATGCCATAAAGCAGATGCCATGACAGATCTGGGCATTGACTCTGCCGAAGTCAGTGATACCCTGAGTGTATACAAGGAGTCTACGATTTCATCACTGAAAAACAGCTTCAAATCTGCGGGCATCACACTGACCACAAAAGACGCTGAAGATATCTTTGATGCACTCTCCCAGGCTTTGTCCAGTCTTGAATATGAAGTATCCGTGAAAGAGCAGGAAAAGAAAGAGGCTGTTGTCACTGTAAAATCACAGTATATTGATTACTTATCTGTATTTAAGGACGCCAAGAAAAAAACAGTAGATGCATTGAAGCCTCAGCATATCGAGACGAAAGAAGATGCTCAGAAACTTTTGATCAAAAACGTGGCAAAAGGTTTCAAAAGTATGAAACCGTCTTCCGACATGAAGACAAAGACTTTCACACTGACCAAACAGAATATCAAAAGCGGTGAAGACACAGTTACCCTGTACTTTCCGAAAGATTCCAAACAGCTTGGCTCTGATCTGATTAATCTCGTCACAGGGAGATAAGGGATCTTATATAATTTGTTTGCCGCTGTCACCAAAAATTTCACCCCGGATATCAGAAAAATCTGACATCCGGGGTGTTTTTTCATTTCATAGGAAAGTTCTACGCTTTATCCTTTAATTTTTTTAATACAAAACATGCCAGCATACAAAGACAGATGCCGGTCAGAGCACCCGAACTGTCGATCATGACATCTTTGACCTGACAGCTTCTTCCTGGTACGAAATATTGGTGCAGTTCATCTGTCACGGCATAGATAGAACAAAACGCCAATGCCGCACCCAGAAGATGGGCCTTTTTCTTTACATCAATCCTCAAAGCCCGGCACACAAGCACTCCGAGCAGTGCATATTCCAAAAAGTGGGCTGTCTTCCTCACATAGTGGTCCATGTCGGACAGCATATCATATAGGCTGTTTCCGAATGTTCCCGCCTCTGCCGGGGATATCCCGATCAGCTTTGATATCCATTGGGTTACTCCCATACTCATCTGCTCAGACGCATCTGCCGTCTTCGCAGAAAATAAAAAGATCACCGCCATCATCAAAATGACCATTGTCCAGGATACCATACGATTTCTTTTTAACTTCATACATCTTTTCCTGTTTAAATTTGTCTTCTAACAATACTATATTCATCATTTAATTGAAAATACGGACAGTTATAATTAGAATATGTTATAAACTGCATCAGCTCATCTTCGTCCAGGTTTACGTCACATACATAGTAACCGCACATTTCGTCATACACATAATTTACACAAGACTCACAGGTGCTTTTCTGTTTTCCCACCATAAAATCCCTCCTATCCTAATCTCAATCTATATTCGTAGTTTCTGTCTTTATTATACTGTATAGTCCGGACTTTTTGCAAACATACTAAGAGAACTAAAAAGAAAGGAGTGATCGCAATGCACGAATCCAACTGCCACAGGCATAAACAGCAGGAACCAAAAGACGCAAAAAAAGAACGTCCGCATATCGTGGAGCCTCTTCCCGAGTCTGAACGTCCCAGAAAAGACGGTCCCGGCGGAAATTAATATTTTGACCATAGTGCCAAAATATCATGCATAATATTTCTAAGACTGGGAAGATTATAAATAGAAAAGGAGGTTGCTATGGGAAGTAAAACATTAGATTATATAGCACTGACAATTACAATTATAGGTGCGGTCAACTGGGGCCTGATTGGCTTCTTCCGGTTTGATTTAGTAGCTTTTCTCTTCGGCAGCATGACGATGCTTTCAAGGCTCGTCTATGATCTGGTCGGCATCTGCGGACTTTATCTTTTAACCTTTTACGGCCGCTGTGGAAGAGATCTCTAATACCAATGATCCTCATATTCGTTTGACAAAGGACTGCTGCAAAACCCGATATTCTGTTTCAAACAGAAACACTCATGCGCGTTTTGCAGCAGTCTCTTTAATTGGAATTAACTTGTATGGCCGGACGAAAATCAAACAGACGGTAAGGACTGATCCTCATGACTCCCGCCAGCTTTTCGATTTCCTCCAACGTGGGACTGACCAGCCCTCTTTCAATATCATAGATATGCATATGGCTGATGCCCGTATATTTTTCAAGATTTCTCAAACTGTAACCCTGTTCTTCCCTGATTTCCCATAAAAAAATTCTCATATTTAAAATACCTCGTTTGGTTTGTATATTTATCTGCTTTCGTATTTCTATTAGAAAATTTTTTTGCCTTAGCGGTATTATTTTTTTGAAAATGTTACTTTTGTAATATTGTTCTTGTTCTCCAGCTGCATGCCCGGGATGCTCCGCACATATGAGCTGAACCGGTTGTATCCAAAGTCCTGCACCTTAAAGTTCTCATATTCTGCATAAATTTTATTTGCAAGATCAGACAGATCAAGCCCCTTCTTTCCTGTATTTTTCACCAGCGCCGTCACATAGTGGTCCAGCTGTTCTTTCATGTCAATATCTTCTCTCAGAGAAACAGTGACAATATTGCCATCCTTTATCAGCCTGAAATGATCGAATTCTTCCAGAAATTTAGAGAGCAGACTGTAGCCATAGCTCCTCACATCAAAGTCCGGATATCTCTTTAACAGCCTTGTCCCGATCTCTCCCAGCGTCGTCTCTTTATCGCTGTTCTGATTGTCAGTGATGATAGAATGGATCGCTGCCTCGATATCCTTGCGGCCAATAGGTTTGCTTTCCTTTTCCTCTTTGTCCTCGATCAGGAGTTCCAGGTTTGTAAAAACATCACACGCTTTACGGAAAGCCGGGGGAGTCTTCCCCTCACCCATGCCGATCACAGTGAGTCCTGTCTCTCTGATCCTACTGGCAAGCCTCGTAAAGTCGCTGTCACTGGAGACGATACAGAAGCCGTCCACCCGGTTGGTGTAAAGGATATCCATGGCATCGATAATCATTGCTGAATCCGTCGCATTTTTCCCCTGTGTATAAGAAAACTGCTGGATCGGCGTGATGGAGTTGGCCAGCAGTTCCTCTTTCCAGCTGGCATGAAGCGTACTTGTCCAGTCGCCGTAGATTCTCTTGTATGTAATGTTGCCGTACTGGGACAGTTCGTCCAAAATCGGCTTGATATATTTTGCTGATATGTTGTCAGCGTCGATTAAAAGAGCAAATCTTTTTTCCTTCTTTTCCATACTTATATTTCTTTCTCCCTTTTCAGTAATACCGTTTTATATACTGCAGTGCCATATAATCCATGATCCGGATCGTGAGCAGTTTCCCCCGTTTCATGATCGTTTCCACGTTCTGCCGGCTTTTCTTTGCGGTCACCGCAATGTTGCTGGAAACATTTTTAAGAATGACAGCTTCTTCTCCTTCCTTTTTTTCGCCAGTGATGAAGATCGGTTCCTGGACATAAACGTTCTTCTTCCAGGAGATCGTCTGTTCCGGCACTTTTGCGATCTTATCAACCATCTGTTTCGCAGGCCCAAAATTCTCCTTCAATGTCAGCAGCCTGAGACCATGATTTTCAAATCGTATCCACGTCCTGTTCTCAACAAACGGGTACAGGATCTCTGCGATCAGCTGGAGACGATTCTGGATAGAATTCTGTGCGCTCAGCATATCCTTGGAGACATTCAGAAGATAGTTTGCCATGCCGTCTTCTCTGGAAGAATGGATCCGCAGCCTCTGTGTCTTCTTCTTTGCAGCAGTCTTCATGGCCTCTTCTGCCCGGTCATAGGCTGGTCCCTGCTGCTGCGCAGAAGTCCCTTCCTCTATCCGTACCGTCCACTCTCCGATTCCGATCCCTCCGGTGACGGCGACCGGATAACACATGATCTCAAAAAGCCGGAAATAAGAGGCAGCGGACATTGAAGATGTAAACAGGCCCTGAAGTTCGTCATGCCTTCCGAAGATCACCGGAAATATCATGCTGTCCACAAAAAGGCTGTTCAGCTGCTCCGCCACTTTGGTCAGATAAATCTGAAGATTCTGCTCCTCTGCGGGCTCATACCTCATTCTCTTTTTTATATGTATCATCAACGCTGAATATTCATCCAATTTATAACTCCCATCATTTTACATGCAAACAAATCTGTTTTCATTTATTATAACATAATAAATCTGTTTTAACTAGAAAATTTTCTATCATTTCCAATGAAATCCTTACCAAAAATCAGACAACAATCAATATATCTCGTTTTTTCTGGAATACTAAAACAAATACAAAAAGGAGAACTGCTTATGAGATTATTTACCGCCGTATATCATGAACCAGGAATCTTTGATTATCCCCTCGGCCGAAAATTAAAAAGAGATTTTGCGGATCTGCCCTGGCATGAGATCAAAAGCCATAACCGGATCGAAGAGATGACCCAAAGGCCCAACAGCGATTTTCCAAAAATGAAACGCTTCCTGATCATCGGCACAAGAAAAACCCACCGATATACGGAAAACCATAAGATATCCGATTATCTGGTCCCATTCACCTCGTCCGGATGCACTGCCATGTGCCTTTATTGTTATTTGGTATGCAATTATAATAAATGCGCCTATTTAAGGCTTTTCGTAAACCGGGAAGAGATGATGGAACGGTTGATAAAGAACTCAAAAAAAGGAGCTGATCCCCAGACATTTGAGATAGGCTCCAACAGCGATCTTGTCTTAGAAAATATGATCACAGGCAATCTGGAATGGGTCATACCTGCTTTCGCCCGTGAAGGGAGAGGACAGATTACGTTTCCGACCAAATTTGCATCTGTAAAACCTTTGCTCGGCCTTGACCATCAGGGAAAAACCATTTTTCGAATGAGCGTCAACCCTCAGGAGGTCATCGACCACATCGAACTTGGAACCTCACCTCTGGATCAGAGAATACGGGCAGTCAACGATATGTGTGAGGCCGGATATCCCGTAGGAATACTAATCGCTCCCATCATTCTTAATGATGGATGGAAAGAAAAATACATGGATTTGATCGATCAGCTGGCCGACGGGCTTACAGAAAAAACAAAAAAGGCGATGACTATAGAGATGATTTTTATGACTTACAGTTTTGTACAGAATGCTATTAACAAAGAGGCATTTCCGGAGGTCCCGGACCTCTATGACAATCAGTCTATGTCCGGAGGCGGAAGAGGAAAATACCGCTACCGGAAGGAACTGCGTCTGGAAGCAGAGTCGGTGCTGACAGACTATGTGAGTCTGCGTCTTCCGGAAGCAAGACTGGTCTATGTCTGCTGAGGCAGTTTACTTGTTTTTAATTTTACACAGTTTCTTCCGCAGCGTTTTGCTTCGTAGAGGGCGCTGTCTGCCAGAGTAATAAATTCTTTGAATAAAGTCTCTGCGGACGGACATTCTTTATAAACCCCTATACTGACCGTGACAGGGCTGTTGCCCGGCCCGTCGCAGATGTATCCGCCGGACTCCACGGACCGGCGCATATGCTCTGCGATTTCTTCCGCCTCCTCAGCATCCTGCCCAAATAAGAATACGAGAAATTCTTCTCCGCCATAACGGATCAGATATCAATCATCATACATGCATTGTTTCCGAGCTTCTCTTGTACGGTCTGGAACTGTTCTTTTAGGGAAGTTTCCAGATAACTGCGGTTAAAAAGCCCGGTCAGACGGTCACGGATCACCTGTTGATTCAATTCCTTATTGATCTCGGCGATTTTTTGATACTGTTCTCCGATAATAATACGGTCATATTATTAAAGCTTTGGTCCGCCCCATAAGGATCAGGAAAAAACGGGAGGAGAGCATTCAAAATCAAATAATTGCATCCGAACAGCAGGACGCTCTGCCAAGGTTTCAGAAGGCCTGCTGCCGCCGCAATCAGGCTCATATAAATAAAAACATTCAGGCCGTTGCCCCCAAGCTGATCATTCAGCGTGACCGCGGTGCCCCAAAAACACATCATAATCGTATAAAGAAGCTCTATGCGGTCAAACATCTGGTAATGCTCCATGATCTTTTGCCTGAAGACTGCCTTAACTGCCAGACTGAGAACCGTAAATATGATCAACAGGATGTACATACAGAAATATGCGGTTCTTCTCGGTTTCAAAAAAACGCCTCCCGGAAGTGTCGATATCGAATAGAGCATCAAAATCTGACAGCCCAAAATAAGCAGTTGAAAAATCGTATGAGTTTTAAAAATATTGGCGGTCAGGTTCTGTTCAATTTGAATCCGGTAAGCAGAATCTGCCGGAAACCCCAGATATTTTTTATCTTATTCATAAGTTCTCCCTGTCTCTTCAGATAAATATGAACTTCTGAACACTGCAGATACCATCTCTGACAGTCTCTGTGTGTCAAACATGTCTGAAAACAAAATTTGTTCATTGACTGCTTCCATATTTTCTTCCGAGTATTCTATTTCTTTTGAGTACAGACGGGCAATTTCCAAAGACGTCAGGCTCCCCTCTCCCGAAGCCGCAGCCTCTGTCCCCCGGACAGCCAAACAACTGAAAACCGCAAATTTAACCTTATCCAACAGCTGAAAATCATAAACGGATCTTAAAAAATATCGGTATATAAAATAGACCATCAGATGTTCATAATAGATCCCGTCAAAATCCGAAAAACGGACGGCTCCCTCCCGAATCATTAAAGATGCCTGCTTTAAAGCCTGCTTCCACTCAGGGGTCAGAATCTCCAGACCCAGGAGAAATTCCAGACATTCCGTGAACCATTCCCTCAGACCGGTCCGCGGCTCCTGTTCTCTTTCTTCCGTCTCTCGTTTATGTATATGCAGATACATGGACTCCATATCATCGCGGCAGTAATCTTCCTGAAAGATTACTGCCGCCGACAATATTTGTTTTAAACGTCTCTCCAATGGCTGCTCCCTGTCCTGAAGCAGCTGGATCATAGACTCTCTTGCCAGAATAAGGGGCTCCAGCCACGGCTCCTCTTCTTCTGTTTTTTCATTCAAAACTTTATCAAAAAACCGGACCTTTTTCTGATTGGTTAAAATCAGCCTTGCCGCCTCTTCGCACACGAGCCCCAGCCCCGCTTCCTGCCGGTTGCCATAAACTTCATAGAACCGTGGATGGTCTGTACAGATCTGACAGAGGAATTCTTCTCCCAAACAAATATAAATGTCGCATAAATTCTTTTCATTTAAGAAAGGACATCTCCCCTCCTCCATGAGAAAATGATAAGGCCGCGAAGGGCTGACAGATCTCATAAGACGGTCTCCGAACGCTCCTTTCACGCGGGCGTACTTTCTACAGGTCTCATCATCCACAGCAATCTCCCATCCTGCGCAGCAGCTGTCTGAACAGGCAGAACCTATACATTTAAATTTGTCATAATAATCCGGTATCCGAAGCTTCATTTCTCCTCCTGACATTTTCTATCCTCTATTATATCATATATTTAAACTCGTTTAATTGTAGGTTTTTCCTTGATTTCACGGTACGTCATGGATTTCTCAGACTTTCTATCTGTTAATCTCTGCATTTCTTTCTCCGCATCTTCAAATCCTACATGTGTATAAACATTCAGTGTTACCGAAATCACTATGCCCCATAATATATTGAAGCGTCTTGGGGTTCATTCCCGACTTGGCCATATTGCTGCAAAAGGTATGCCTACAGACATAAGGTGTAACAAGAGGCATCTGTACTCTGTAAATTTTGTTGTACTTCTCACGAATATGCTGAAAGTATTTTTCCCCGTGCAATGCCACCATAGGCTTCCCATTTTTGTCCAGGTACAGAAAGCCACTATACCCATCGACCATCGGCTCAATCCTTGGTTTCTTTCTGTTTTGGTATCCTCAAGGAGATACTTCATATCTCTTGTCCTTTGCAGCTAATGATGCTTATCATTCTTTACAAACTCTAAAAAATCTCTCTCTTGTTTTCGTGTCAGGGCATCTCTTGTGACACTGTCATTCACGACAACCGTGTTAAGCTGAAGCTCAAAAGGATTCTTTATCAGTAAATTATCATCCACCGCCATCTGAAAAGCTGGTCTTACAACGCCTCGGATTGTGTGTATGGAGCTATAGCCTCGTCCGTCCACCTGCTACATTTTAATCAGCCACTCTTTCAAACCTCGATAATAGAACAGTTTCAGGTTATCCTCGATGATGAATGGAACAATATTATATTTCAGGCACTCTTTAAACATAATCAATCTGCCCACACGCCCGTTACCGTCTCTGAACGGATGAGCAACATTCATTTCTACATATTTTTCAATAATCTCATCAAAAGTTGACTGAGGCATTTTATCAATACTCTGTAATGCTGCTTCCAGATACAACAGAGGCACAAATCTGAAATTGCCTTTGGACAGGTTTACCTTATGAAATTTACCGGCATAATTATAAATTTCATTAAAAAATTTTATGAATGGCCGCAAGACTTTTATATGTCCCTGGCTCCGATTTTTCCAGAAATCCGTTTTCAAACATTTCTATGACTTTTTGCTTGCTAATTTTTTCTTCCGCTCTTGCCAATTCTGTCGAATCAGTAATATCAAATTTATTTTCAAGCATATCTTAACCTCGCATTCATCTACGCTCAGATTTTTAAGTATTATATTATTATATCATAGACTCGGCAATAAACCCAAACATTCTTTTGTTCTTATTTATTATTATTGCCGATTACGGAAATTTTAGATGAACAGCGGATATTCGCAATCCACTTCGCTACATCATTGTATCATCTCGCAAAACTTCAGCCAGATTTATTATTCGCATATTTCTCCAACCAAGATAATATGCCAAAGACACAATTCCCAAAATGGCTAACATAAAAACAGCAATCGGAACAAAAGGTGCTTCAGTAAGAAAGATTTCAACTTCAAGATAGCTCGCCCGCAGCATAGCGCCAACTACAAAAATTGCCAGCGGAACCGTCAGTAAGATTGGGCGTCCGGCAATGACCAATGCCTCAATACAGAACATATTCCTGATTTCCTGTGGTGTCATTCCGACGGACATATATCTGGCAAATTCTCTCTTTCTCTGACGTACAAAACCAAGCGTATTAGAAAATACATTACCAATACCAATGATTGCAAGAAGAATACAAACCCCTCCCAAAATCGTCATCATTCCCTGTATCTGCTTGTCATTCGCTTCCCGTTCCTGAATACGATTCTCACTTTCTACCGTATATGTTTTTCCTATTACTTGAGTAATTGCTTTTTGTAGTTCATTTAGTTCCTCTGATGTGCTATTTTTATTGCCAAGAATACTAATATACGTATCTTCTTCGCATCCTGCAATCTGTCCTTTTATCTTTTTCCACAAAGATGCTGGAACGAAATGAACCAGCTGATAATAATCGGTTTTCCCATATTCCTCTCTCAAAGCAGGAACTTCTTCTGTATAAGATAAAACAGGAATTTCCTTCATCATTTCTTCTTTACCGGCCTGCCTTAATATACTGGCAGCATTTTCACCTTTTAGATACGGCATATACTCTGAATGCCGAAAATCCGGGTTTGTCACATCACGAATCTGATTTCGGATAATTACCCCGTCAAGCTGCGGTGGAATCCCAATCTGTTCACAGTACGCATGAAAACTTGCATCGTCCAAAATGACAATCGGAGCGTTTACCATCCATCCACCATCTGTTTGTGCTACATGATTACCGGAAGCATGAGAAAAACCGCCAAAGCGTTTCATTTCTTCACTCATCTCATTTTCTGTGACGATTCTTTTCGCTGTTGCTTTTTGATATGCAATCGCATTTTTCACACCGGGAAGATCTTGTATTTCCTTTGCCTCTTCAAAAGAATCCACCTCCGTATCTTTCACAGTAACCATCACATCCCATACATTCTGATAACGTTCAAAATACGTTTCCCTGGTACTAATCCCCGACAATGTAAAAAAGCACTGCATGATTGTAAATGCCATAAAAGAGAGTATTAGACTAAACGACGCTGTTCGCAGAGCTTTTCGCTGTGCTTTCAAAGCATTCCCGGCCAGCTCTCCTTTCATTCCAAACAACAAAGTGAGGAACGGTGATTTTTTCTTACATTTTAACTGTAATTCGTCTGCATTTTTAATTGCCTCAAGCGGCGTGAGTCTGCTTAATTTTCGGGCAGGCAGCCAGGCAGAAATCCATATCGTCAGAATCGTTACACCAAGCGTGATAACCAGCACAAACGGATGATAGCCGAAAACAGCTTCATGTCTGCCTGCTATGCCACTGCCCAAGAGGATATTTGTCATATGTAAAAGGCCCATACAAATTGCAATACCCAATAAATTTCCGATCATAACCGGTACAGCACACAACACTGCTGCCTCCTGTAAAAGGCATGACCGTATTTGTTTCGGAGTGGCTCCGATACTGGACAAAATACCAAACTGGTGGATTCGTGCATTCATAGATACTGCAAAAGAATTATGTATGATAACAATCAGTGAACATGATGCCATAACCATTATCAGTATGAACAGTGGAAATAACAGTCTCGGTGCCGTATCCTGCGGGTCGCGTATCAAATACATTGCCAAAAGTGCATGGTTATAGGTAACCGTCTCTGGTGTAGTTTCCACCAATTCGACAATTCGGGAAGTATCTTTCAAAACAGTTCCCATATCATCAAAATAAATATCTATGACCTTTTCCTGACTTTTGCTTTCTTTTTCATTTATCACTACATCTTTTACATTCGCAAAGCTTTTTATAGTTTCTATATCTTCTTTATTAAATTCTCCTGCAATACGACTCTGCCAACCGCCTTCTTCCAGTTCGATTCTCTCAACTTCGTACTTCCATGCGTTGTAAAACAGTCCGCATAATAATGATAAAAGCAATGCCGAAATAAATGCAGCTAACATAATAGAAATGCCAGACGAACGGTTGTTTTTAATATAGCCTGATGAATAATCTTTCCACATGTAAATTACCTCCGCCGTTCATCACTTTTGATTGTGCCATCCTCTATCGTTATGATACGGTCCGCCTCTAAAGCTACCTTTTCATCATGCGTAATCAATAAAATAGTCTGCTCCAGATTTCGATTGGAGAGCTTCAGCATATCAATAATCTCTTTGGAATTTTTCTGATCCAGATTTCCAGTCGGTTCATCAGCCAAAAGCAACGCCGGACGATAAATTAAAGAACGTGCAATCGCAACTCTTTGCTGCTGTCCCCCTGACAACTGATTCGGTAAAACCTCTAGTTTGTCAGAAATTCTAAGAGAATGAACCACTTTCTCAAAATACTCATTGTTTGGTTTCTTCTTATCAAGTGCAAGCGGCATGAGAATATTTTTCCGTACCGTAAGCGTAGGGATTAAGTTATAAAACTGATATACCAAACCAACTTTTCTTCTTCTAAAGATTGCAGCCTGTGTCGGACTCAGTTTAGAAAGATCTGTGCCGTCTATTATAACTGTTCCGCTTGTAGGTTTGTCTACGCTTCCTAAAATATGCAGCAACGTAGATTTTCCTGAACCGGATGCTCCGACAATCGCTACAAATTCCCCCTTACTGACTGTCAGGTCGATTCCATCCAATGCGGTCACCTGATTATTACCGGAACTGTATGTTTTGCAAATTTTTTCGCACACTAAAATATTCATTCCGTTGTTTCCTCCTTCTGTGGTCTTTTGATATTCCATATCATTACTATATCAAATGAAAGTTACAACTTAGTGACAGTAAAAGCGAATCTCAAAACAAGCGCCACCATCCGGCATATTTTTAGCATGTATTGTTCCGTTTTGTCTTTCTATAATCTCTTTTGCCAGCGCCAATCCTATACCTATCCCTCCCGTACAGGCATTTTTTCCCCGATAAAATCTTTCAAAAAGATGTGGAATATCCTCTTGGTCAAATCCATTTCCTTCATCCCAGAGCAGAATTTCCGTATATAATGGATTCTGCCCATAGGTACAATGTATCGTTCCTCCCCTGTTATGTTCCATACAATTTTTCATCAGATTGATGACCGCCTCCATTGTCCACTCCAAATCGGCTGTGATCGCCATTTCTCCTAACTCTGGAATGTCAATAGACGTTCCGGACTCCACTAATAATTCCTGCAGATTATCTGCTGCAAGAACAATTACTGTCAAAACATCTATTTCTGATTTTTGAAGAACCAGTGTTCCTGCATCAAACCGGGACAGCAGAAGCAGGCCTTCCTCCAAGCGGGTTAGCCTTAAAAGCTGCTTTTGTATTTTTTCTGACTTATCCCGTTCATTTTCTTTTCCCATTGTCTGCAAAGACAAAGAAATTGCAGTGATTGGTGTCTTTATTTGATGCGCAATATTGTATAAATTTTCAGCAAAGTCATTTTTCACCTGAACTGCTTTATCCTTTGTCTGATATAAGAATGTTACCGTTTTGTAAATTTCATCTTCCAGTTTGGAAAAATCATCTTCCCCGGAAACAGACAGAATTTCCGCTTTTCCTGTATTCACCCGCTCCAAATAATCAGTCAATGCTCGAATACGTAAAGTTTCCATCCTGCTCCGATATAAAAAAGTACTGACAAACAAAACGGCCCCCACCAGAAATCCTATAAGCGCAAAATATACGTTTTTCATATAAGGAAAAACAGAAAAATCAGCGATACCATACCCCCATTCAAATAAAATATTACGTCCCAATACATTGGTAACATTTCCGCTTGTATATTCTTTTAATGCCACAGAAATTAGTTTCTCTGATTCCGGTTCCTTTTTGAGCATCACACCGCAGATTTCATTTAATGTATCAAATTGAAGCCGGCTGTAATACCTGGATGTCAACAGCACGGCAATCACAGCAGCAATAAGGCTGACAGACAGAACAAACCCTATTGTTGTCAATATATTCTTTCTCCCACTCATATTGTGTCCTCAATACGATACCCGATACTCCTAATTGTTTTCAGACAAGAAGGCTGATGAAGTTTATCACGTAAACGCTTCATCGTAACCGTTAATGTGTTGTCATTCACATAATTTCCATTCACATCCCATACCTGCTCCAAAATTTTCTCCCGTGTAACAGTCTTTCCCTTATTTTGTATCAAGTACAAGAGTACCTGATACTCTGCCGCGCTTACATTTATTTCTTCTGAATGATAAGAAACTGTATGCCGGCTCTGATCTATTCTGATTCCGTCACAAGTAAGATATCGTTCTGCAACATTACCGCTTCTGCGAAGCAATGCCAATATCCGCGAATGAAGCACTTCTAAGTCAAATGGTTTTACCACATAATCATCGGCACCGCTTTGAAAGCCCGAAACAATATCGTTAGACTCTCCTCTGACTGTAATAAAAATAACCGGAAGCTCCCTCCAATTCCTGCGTATCCACTGGCACAGGTTATCTCCTCGTCCGTCCGGCATATTCCAGTCCACTAAAACAATACTGGGAATATGATCTCTCAACATCTGCTTCGTAACTGCGATTGTTTCTAATATTCTCACCTTGCATCCTTGCAGCTCAAGATAGCCTTTTACTGCCTGTGCAATATTTTCATCATCCTCAACATAATAAACTTCTGTCATTTTATCGTACCTCCGCTCTATCTATTATATTTTTTGCAGCTCTATTTCGCAAGACACAAAAGCAGGATAGACGCTTCACAAATATTGTGAAATTTCTATCCTGCATGATCAGTGATTTTATAATTTGACTTTCTAGTCATGGTTTGCAATTTTTACATAAATTCTTTCATTGATTTATTAAATCTGTCATTTCAAGGCTCTTTCAAAAATGGTGTAGCAGTGATGTAGTAAGCACCCCTTTGCTTCATAGAACCATTGATTTTACTAGCTTTTCCGGGACTTTTCAAGATACTGCCATGACAATGTCCTTCTTAAAAAACAGAAACTATAATTTGTAATCTTTTGAATCATACCCTATAATGAAGTCCAGCAGATTAAAAAATCCCGCACAAAAAGGAGTACAGGAAATGATGAAACGCAATATCCGCCTGAAAATAGAATATGACGGCACCCGCTATCAAGGCTGGCAGAAGCTTGGCAAAAATGTAAACGCCAACACGATCCAGGGAAAATTGGAGTCGGTCCTCTCGAAAATGACCGGGGAATCCATCCAGGTTATCGGTTCCGGCCGCACAGATGCCGGCGTACACGCCTGCGGACAAGTCGCCAATTTCCATACAGACTGCGGCTTCTCCTGCCAGGAGATCAAAGAGTACCTCACGAAATATCTGCCTTCCGATATCGGACTTCTGACGGCAGATGAAGTCGCAGAGCGCTTCCACAGCCGGCTGAATTCAAAACAAAAGACATATCAGTACCGCATCGCTGTCCCCGGCACCGTGAATGTTTTTGAAAGAAAATATCTGTGGAAGTATCCAAAAACACTCGACATAGAAAAAATGAACAAGGCAGCCTCCTTCTGTCTAGGCACCCACGACTTTTTAGGATTCTCTTCTGTAAAAAAGACAAAGAAATCAACTGTGAGAACGATCTCTTCTATTGTGATTGAAGAAGGTCACCGGGAAGTCCGGATCAGTTTCACAGGCGACGGCTTCCTTTATAATATGGTCCGGATTCTGACCGGAACACTGGCTGAGGTCGGTGCAGGAACCAGAGATCCTGAATCTATCCTTCATGTCTTTCAGTCAAAAGACCGGAAAGATGCAGGTATCACCGCCCCGCCCCAGGGTCTGTTCCTGATGAATGTTGAGTATTAAGAACACTTAATAGTGGATAAACACCGGATCTCCGCTCTCCACAAGTTTATATATGGCCGCGGCGTCTGAGAGCTGAAGGTTTACACACCCGTGGGAACCGGTCACTTTATATCTGCTCGGAGACCAGAGACCCCAGTCGCTCCTCTTGCTCCAGTGGTATCCGGTTCCGGTCCACATGATTCTGACCCAATACTTCGTGTCTACACTGTAATCTGCACCAACCAGAGTTTTGGTCAGCCGTTTTTCCTTCACGTAGTAAGTTCCGGTCCTTGTTATGCGGTCAGGAGTCGGTTTCCCCGTAATACAGTTTGCAGAAAATACTCTCTTGCCGTTTTTATATACAAATACTTCCTGGGCGGACAGATCCACCTCACTGTAATTTTTATGATCCCAGTCATTCTGGGGATTTTGATAATCTTTCCGATAGGCCTTATTAAAATAAACAGGTTTTAATTTTGCAGTCATAGCTTCCTGATTTTTATCCGACGGATCTTTTTGGTAAGCCTCAATCAATTCCTTTGACGGCACTTTCTTCAGCAATTTCAGGACTCTGGCGATCTCCTTGTCGTAATCGATCCTCCATCCGTAATCTCCGCCTTCTACTTTTATTTTCTTGCCTGAATGAGTCGTAAATTTTCTGGCAATACCTACCGTTTTATACTTAAGACAGAATTTTTCCACCCAGTCTTCCACGGCAGTTTTGTTAAGCTTCACCGTATGTTTTTTCGTGTTGACCTTGATACAGTCTTTCAAAACCTCAGGTGTCATCGTCTCTTTTGTATTGTCTCCCATGTCCCATTGGATCCAGTGCAGCAAATACTGATTATATTTCTCCTGCATCCTGGTAAGTTCGGCGTCATCGATTCTGAGTCCGGGTTCTTGATACACACCGGGATATGTCTTTTGGTCCATCAGGTCCATAGAAGGTTTCAGCCCCTTTATGGCTTCCGATAACTGTCCCAGAAAGGCCTTCTGATCCAAAATATTTCCTTCTAATTCTTTTTTCAGCACACCATACTTTTTCTCTTTGGAGTATTCGATCGCTGCATCTTCGGGCTTCATCAGCTTATAGCCGTCATCCCCGGTCACCAAAACCGATTTTTTTACAAGAGCCGAGAGCTTCTTCTCTGAAAAATCAATCGTGTCCTTTAAATTTCTCTGTTCCTTCTTCATAAAAGAAAAAATGACACTCTGTTTATGCTGCTTTTGATACAGTTTTTCCACCGACTCCAGAGACTTTACCTTTAAGTCAATATCCCTGCCTGTGATCGTTAAGGTTCCTTTTTCCCTGCCTTTTACAGTAAGTCTGTAACGGTCTGCAGTCTGTTTGAGCTCATCCAGCGACTCTTCATAGGTCATTCCGGATACTTTGAGGCCGTCGATTCTGCTTCCTGGATACCACCGGTCTTTATAATAAATATGTACTGCTGTGAGTGCTGCAATGACGACCACCGCCGCTGCACCCATTATATATAAATATTTTTGTTTCATTTTTGCCATATTTTTCTCCTGTCTTTAAGCTGCATTTACCTTTTATGGCCTGTTTTTGCTTGCCACGTATAAGGATAACGAACATTTTATTTAGTGTCAACATGTTATGTATCCTTTTTTAGATTAAGGAGATACTAAGGTTGTATCATAAATTGAAAGGAGCTTTGTTATGAAATCAAATGAAAAAAACGATTGTATCGAGTGTACAATAAATAACTGTGCCTACCATGCAGGCGACGTTGACTACTGTACTTTAGAGACAATCAAAATCGGAACTCATGAGCCTAATCCAACAACAAAAGAATGCACTGACTGTGAATCTTTCGCAAACAAATCAGGATGCTAAGATGATAACATCCACCAACTCATTTTCTTTATTCCTTTAAGTTCGGAAACAGCAGAAATTTTATAATAAAATTTCTGCTGTTTTTCATTACGCATCTGTGCACAGCCCGCGGAGAGTTTTTTATTTTTCAGGAAAAGCTTTCACACATCAGCGTGACAAGATCTTTCTTAAAAAATAAAAAGAGGGCCTGCATTTTCATCTCTCCACGCCATCCCGCCGATCAGGATCAAAGCCTCATATTCATCCCGGACGGAACAAATATCATAATCAGGCAGAACATGAAAACCTCCGATAGATGAAACCTTGTCTTTTATCAGGGATACTGTTTTAACCTCATACCTGCTGTCTCCCAGCATATAGAGAGCAGAGGACAGATAGGCAGACTCCCAGTCAGCATATTGATCCAATAAAACAAATAATGCCGCCTATTTCATAAAACCTTCCCCTTAAATTCATCGATTTCTCAAATTATATCCGTTGTATATGGAATGCAGTCGTCTGAGGTATCACAGAAGGCGTCTGAAAATTTGCATGAGTCACTTTCACCATATTTCCGGGCTGCAGATCACGCAGTCTGATCGGCAAACCGAATTGGTTAGTAAATGTAGTTGAATTTGTGATCAAAAATCTGTTTTGACTGTTGATATTCCTTGGATTTTCCGTAACGATATAATTATTGTCAAAATCAATTAAAACAATCCTTCCTGTTGTCACCGAGGAAGGGCGCTGAGGCGGCAATGGCGGCCGCGGCGGCAAAGAGGTCCTTTGTACAATCACAGAGACCGCATTGGACTGAGGCGGTATGCTTCTTGTCATGCGTGATGAAAATATGACATTCACCCACATTCCCCTCTGAATACAGCATATACACATGCTCTGTCCAAAAGAATTTAAGATCACCGTATTCCTATTTAAATTTAAACGTATATAATGAATCGAATCAGACCGATTTCTTTCCGGGACAGAATAAGATATCAAAATACTTCCAACTGAATTATTAACACAAGAAGTCTCTTCCACGAAAGCGTTGTTGATCCGCATCAGATTTCCTTGTTGAATCAATCTCCCACGAGTATTGTTATCCATAAAAGTTTCCAACTACTGTTTTACTGTATTATATTCATAATTTGTCGGGTTGTTCAAATAGTATTATAAAAACAAATTATGCCTCAATGTTTACTAATCCAACAGAGTTCATCACTACATCAAATGGTGCAGTATTAGAAATATCAAAACAAAAATCCCATGTAACAGAAAAGCCCGGGCTTTCCGTCTCCGCGGGAATATTTTTAGCCTGTGCCGCCTGTGCAAGACAGAATAAAACTTCTCCCTCGTCCGGATCTTCCGCATAAAATCCCACCTGCCATAACTCATAGCTTTCTTTTAATCCTCTATTCTCCAACAAAACCGGTATGATCATTTTTCCTCCGTCTGTTTTTGATGGCTGAAGTGTGGTGTCATATCCGCCCTCCGTCACGTCGACCTGCTGTCTCAGATCCACAATCGGTACTGGCGGTTGAGGACAATGTGGGCAAGTTTCAAAAACTGATTTTATATTACTGCTTTCATCCTTTATTGTTTTTATTGGGTCAAACTTATATAATGTATCGTATAGATTCTGAGAGAAGGTGTCGGAAAGGACAGTGTAAAAAATGAAACGTATATTCTTTGTTGAAGACGATTTAAGTTTAATCAGCGGTTTATCCTATGCCATGAAAAAACAGGGATATGAAATAGAGGTTGCCCGCACAAGCAATGAAGCACAAATTTTATGGGCAAACGGTACATTTGATTTAGTTATTCTGGACGTTTCACTCCCCGATGGTTCCGGCTTCGAACTGTGTAAAAAAATACGTGAATCATCCAAAGTGCCGATTATGTTTTTGACTGCGGCCGATGAGGAAACGGATATTATCATGGGCCTTGATTTAGGAGGCGATGATTATATTACAAAGCCATTCAAGCTTGCAGTATTTTTGTCAAGGATCAATGCCCTGCTCCGCAGAAGCAGTAATTTTACTCAGGCAAATACTGAATTAATCTCAAACGGAATAAGAGTACAGCTTCTGAAAATGGAAGTCTATAAAAACGGAACACAGATTGATTTAACCGCAGGCGAATATAAATTGCTCTGTCTCTTTATGGAAAATCCGAATATTGTTCTCTCACCGGAACAGATTCTGAGCAAACTCTGGGATTATGATGACAAGTTTATAGAAAGCAGCACTCTAACTGTGTATATTCGCAGACTCCGCACAAAAATCGAAGATAACCCCAGAGAGCCCCAAAAAATAGTGACCGTCCGGCGTATGGGGTACAAATGGAACACAATGGATTGAGGTGCAGTATGAAAATATTAATAAATAGAAAGATTAAATTATTTTTTTGTTGGGAATTGCTGTTTATCACAGTATATACTCTTCTCTCCACTGCTTTTATAGGTTTGAAAACCGGAAATGCGGCATCTTATATATTGGCTGCTTCTTTGTGTATGAGTATCTCATTATTAGTAACCGCCTATTTGTACTTCAGGGAACAAAATAAAATAATGGAGGATGCCGTCACACAGATCAGAGCATATATTTCCGGAAACCAGAATGCACGCATCGAATGTAACGACGAGGGAGAATTATACAGGCTCTTCCATGAAGTAAATTCTTTAGTGTCTATTTTAAATGCCCATGCTGAAAATGCCGGAAAAGAAAAAAGGTTCTTAAAAGACACTATTTCTGATATTTCTCATCAGTTAAAAACCCCTCTCGCTGCCCTCAATATCTATAACGGCATCCTTCAGGAAGAAACAAAAGACATGCCTGCGATCAAAGAGTTTGCAGATCTTTCGGAACGGGAGCTGGACAGAATCGAAATCCTTGTACAAAATCTCCTGAAAATCACAAAACTTGACGCAGGAACGATTGTAGTAGATAAAAACATGGAAAATGTGTCTGAGATGATGAACAATATAAAAGATCACTACCTGTACCGCGCCCGGCAGGAGGAAAAAGAAATACATCTGTCCGGGGATGACAGCATTTCATTATTATGCGACCGTAACTGGCTGATTGAGGGCATCGGCAATCTTGTTAAGAATGCTTTTGACCATACAAAAAAAGGCGATAGGATCTGTATAGAATGGAAACAGTTCCCGTCGGTTGTTCAAATTTCCATAAAAGATAATGGCAGCGGTATCCACCCGGAAGATCTGCACCACATTTTTAAAAGATTTTACCGCAGCCGCTTTTCTAAAGATACACAGGGCATCGGGCTGGGCCTTCCGCTTGCGAAAGCGATTGTTGAGGCACACAGTGGAACCATCGAGGCTGGCAGTGAATTAGGGATTGGAACAACCTTTACGATCAATTTCTTAATTCCTACAAAATTGTAGGCTGTGTGTCATCTTCCGGTAGTATTGGAGTGATATTCTATCTATAGGAAAAAAGATTAAAAAAAGGAAATATCCTTGACTTAACAGAAAGGAGTGTTTATCCAATGGACTTATTGGAAGTTAAATCAATTTCTAAAACTTACGGCAGTGGCGAAGCTGCCGTACACGCACTAAAAAACGCTGCTTTTTCCGTTCCGAAAGGCGAATTTGTCGCAGTCGTCGGCGAGTCCGGCTCCGGAAAAAGTACACTTTTGAATATGATAGGAGCACTTGACACACCAACCTCCGGGAAAGTATTGATTGACGGTAAAGATATTTTTGCAATGAAAGAACGCAGCCTGACAATTTTTCGCCGCAGAAATATCGGATTTATTTTCCAAAGTTTTAATTTAATTCCGGAATTGAGTGTTGAACAAAACATCATATTCCCTGTATTGCTTGATTACCAGAAACCCGATCAAAATTATCTGGAAGAAATTCTTACTGTCCTCAATCTGAAAGAACGCCGCCACCACTTGCCCAGCCAATTATCCGGCGGCCAGCAGCAGCGCGTGGCGATAGGCCGTGCTCTGATTACTCGTCCTTCTCTTATCCTTGCAGATGAACCAACAGGTAATTTGGACTCACAAAACAGCAGTGAAGTCATTGCTCTGCTAAAAGAAGCCGCAAAAGTATATGAACAGACCATTGTTATGATTACCCACAGCCGCAGCATCGCACAGTCTGCAGACCGGATATTGCAGGTATCTGACGGTGTCCTGACCGATTTTGGGAGGTGCCGCGAATGAAAAGCTATCTTAGCCTGATCCCAATTTCCGCAAAAGTACACAGACGGCAAAACCGCATGACGCTGCTCTGCATCATCTTTGCCGTATTTTTAGTAACAGCTGTTTTCAGCATGGCAGACATGGGTGTCAGGATGGAACAGACAAGACTGATGAAGAAACATGGCGGACTGTCACTTCAAGATTTAAGCGGCAGTGCCATGGGACAAACGATCTATCTGGCAGCTGCAGTATTATTTGTCCTGATTCTGATAGCCGGAGTGCTGATGATCTCAAGCAGCATCAACAGCAACGTAGCTCAAAGAACAAAATTTTTCGGAATGATGCGCTGCATCGGAATGAGCAAACGTCAGATCATCCGTTTTGTCCGGCTGGAAGCACTGAACTGGTGTAAAACTGCAGTTCCGGCAGGACTTATACTTGGAACCGTGTCTACTTGGGGTTTGTGTGCCGCTCTGCGTTTTATTGTCGGAGAGGAATTTTCTGATATCCCTCTGTTTGGTATCAGCATCATTGGAATTATCAGCGGGATTATTGTAGGAATCGTCACAGTACTTCTTGCTGCAAGATCCCCTGCGAAACGGGCAGCGAAGGTATCCCCTGTTACTGCTGTTTCCGGAAATTCTGAAAGTACAAAAAACATACACCGTGCAGTAAATACACGTTTTTTTAAAATCGAAACTGCCTTGGGCATCCATCACGCAGTATCAGCCAAGAAAAATCTTATACTCATGACAGGGTCCTTTGCCCTCAGCATCATTCTCTTTTTAAGTTTTTCGGTTCTTATTGATTTTGTCGGCTGTCTTATGCCTCAGTTATCCAGCACCCCTGATCTCCAGATTTCAAGCAGCAGTTCTAATTCAATAGACGAAAAATTGCTTGACAGAATCAGCGGTATGGAAGGAGTAAAGCACGTTTATGGACGCAGAAGCATTTTTGATATTCCCGCAGAATTAGACAGGGAAACAAAACTTTCAGACAAAACTGATATAATTTCTTATGATAACTTTGATTTAGACTGCCTTACAAAAGATGATGTATTAAAAAAGGGCAGCGATATTTCAAAAGTATACGGAGACAGCCATTATGTTTTGGCAACCTGGGATAAAAAAAGTCCTTTAAAAATCGGTGATAAAATACAGGTAGGGGCATCAAAATTAGAGATCGCAGGCTTGTTAAAATATGATCCGTTCAACAGTGGAGGCAGTACAAATAAAAAAATAACGCTAATTACTTCCGGAAAAACCTTTCAGCGGCTAACCGGTGTTTCAGATTATTCTCTTGTAATGATACAGACCACAAAAGACGCAACCGATGACAATATCAAAGCCATCCGCAATATAGCAGGCAGCAAATATAAATTCAGTGATCAGCGCAGCCAGAGCACTTCCGGCACTTATACTGCGTTCGTGCTGTGCATCTACGCATTTTTGGCAATCATTACTTTAGTGACAGTATTGAATATTGTAAACAGCATTTCTATGAGTGTCTCTGCAAGAATCAAACAATACGGAGCAATGCGGGCAGTTGGCATGGATGAACGACAGCTGACGAAAATGATCGCTGCCGAATCGTTTACTTATGCTTTATCCGGCTGTATTGCCGGATGTGCGTTCGGCCTGCTTCTCAGCAAAACAATGTACGATATGCTCATCACTTCACATTTCGGTTATGCTGTCTGGAGCCTGCCTGTCAAATCTCTGATCCTTATACTTCTGCTCGTTTCGTTTTCAGCCGCTGCCGCAGTTTATGGGCCGGCAAAAAGGATTCGGAATATATCTGTTACGGAGACGATTAATGAGCTGTAAGATCACCGCGGCCTGTTATGCAGAAAGTTAAACAATAAAAAAATTTATCCAGCAGGAGGCCCCTGCTGGATATTTTTGCTGAATCATCAGTGAATATTTCCATCATCATCTCTATTCCAGATTGCATGTGCTGGTCTATACATAAAGGTCATAAGGGTTCATTTTGGGTTCTGCTAGCGCCGGAAAGTCCACAGGCAATATATAGCTTCGCGTGGTTACATGGCATTTCCTGTGCCTAACATCACTAATTTTGTTGTGTCCATCCTTGGCCTTCTCCTTCTTTTAAATATGCTTCATATTTTTTTCGTTTTCGTACAAAGGTTGATGGATTCATCCCTAAACTCTTAGCTGCGTCTCTTACATTTCCGCACTTTTCATAAGCTTGATTCATATATTCGGCTTCAATTTCAAGCAAAGTTTGAGCAAGATTATTCACTGGCTTTAACATCTTTCCTTCCGGCTGTGCAGCTTCTCTTTGGCTTACGATCGGAATGGCATCCGGCTCGATTTCATCTCCATTACTAATTATAATGGCTCGCTCAACGATATTCTTTAATTCTCGAATATTCCCAGGCCAAGCATACTCATTTAAAATATATTTACTGCTATCTGAAAACTTTTTTTGAAAGTTATACTTTTTATTTAATTTATCCAAAAAAGATTCTGCCAGTGCCATAATATCATTTTTTCGTTCCCTAAGCGGAGGAATATAAATTGGAAATACCATCAATCGATAATATAGATCCGCTCGGAATGTTTCTTGCCGCATCATCTCTTCAAGATTTCTGTTCGTTGCAGCAATGATTCTTACATTGATCTTTATCGGCTTACTTCCACCAATTCTTGTAATCTCTTGTTCTTGAATGGCACGAAGCAGCTTCACCTGCATCGCCAAAGGAAGTTCTCCAATCTCATCTAAGAAAATAGTTCCTTTATCTGCCAATTCAAATAATCCAATCTTTCCCGTTCGGTTGGCACCTGTAAATGCACCTTTTTCATATCCAAACAATTCACTTTCTAATAAATTTTCTGGAATGGCTCCGCAATTAACTTTGATAAAGTTCTCATCTTTTCTGGAACTATTTTGAAAGATATAGGTCGCAAATACTTCTTTTCCAACTCCGGTTTCTCCTTGCAGCATCACGGTCACATCAAGTGGTGCTACTTTATCCGCCTTAAAAATGGCATTCAATGTATTCTCATCTTGTGCGATGATATCCTTTTTCAAAAGTCTATCCTGCATATGCTCCAGATTTCGACGCAAACGCTCCTCTTGCTGCTGCTGTTCTTCTACCTGTTCTTTTAAATAGTGTATTTCCGTCAAATCACGTACATTGGTCACTACCATAACAATATTTCCATGTTCATCATAGATTGGGGAGCTTGTAATAATTGCTTTTTTCCCAGTCTTAAATTCCTGTGGCAACGTTACCACTCGATTCTCTCGAATAGCCCTTAAGGAACCCGAGATCGATATGAGCCCTTCCTTCTCAAGATCCTTCATATTGCGACCCATAACCTCTTCCTTTTTTAATCCAGAAATCTGTCCGTAGGCACGATTAATCATCACGGTATTCGCATGTCCATCTGTAATATAAATTCCATCAAAAGAATGTTCAATGATCGCTTCTAAGCGTTCCAAAGTTTCTTCTTTTGTCCGAAATAAATTAATTTTTTTCATTATAGCATCTCCTTCCTATTTTTCTCTTCTGTCTAATTTTTTCAACCCTATTATCTACGTATTGATCCATTTTTGCAACACGTTTCAAAAATGATTCGTATTTTGTTTTAATTTTAACACAAAACCAAGGTTCTAAGGTTGGCACCTTTTTTGCTTCTTATATCATTAGCAAATAAATTTTATTATACGAAGAGGAGGAATATTATATGGCATTAAAACGTAAAGAGGGTATGGAACAGCCATACATACCCGCTGGTATTTTTAAGATCAGACTTCCATTTATTCACTATCGTTGGGAACTTTCTGAATGTCTTCAAGCTATTTTAATGTGTGCAACCTGTCTTGGGGCGATCCCAATCCTGGAGCAAGTCTTAGGCGTTCCATATGAAATCGCATGGAGCATGGTTATTCTTAACGGTTTTTTATACAATCTACACACTCTGCTTGGTGACCCGGTGGTTCCAGGTTGGATTACACCGGCACTTCCCTTGATTACTGCATTTTTGACCCAATCTCAACAAGGGCCTGAGCGAATCAAAACATTGATTGCACTTCAAATTGTAGTTGGACTTATATTCTTAAGTATGGGTCTGAGTGGAATGGCAGGAAAGATCATTGGATTGATTCCAAATGCGATTAAAGCTGGTATCTTATTGGGTGCTGGATTTTCTGCGATAATGGGTGAATTCCAAACAGGAGGAAGATTTGGATTATACCCTATCACTGTTGGTATTGGCTCTTTGATTGCTTATTTCTTGCTCTTTTCCTTGCTATTCCGACGAACGAAGGAAAAAAGTAAGTTTTGGCACACAATTGGAAACTTTGGGATGTTACCAGCGATCATCATCGCTGTTATCATTGGACCTTTATCTGGAGAATTACCAGCACCAAACTTTGTGCTTGGATCTATCATCAAAATTCCGGATATCGGAACGATTTTCCAAACTTTGAGTCCATTTGGAATTGGATTCCCTTCCATCCAAACCTTTATCTCTGTGATTCCAACAGCAATTGCTGTTTACATCATTGCATTCGGTGATTTCGTTTCGAGTGAACAGTTGATTCGTGAGGCAGATGAAATTCGTACCGATGAGAAGATTGACTTCAATTCAAACCGTTCAAATGTCATCAGTGCATTACGTAACTTAGTGGAAGGATTCTTCTGTCCTTATGTTGTATTAAGCGGCCCATTGTGGGCAGCTGTTACCGCAGCTATTTCTGAACGCTACAAAGAAGGCCGTGAATCTATGGATTCCATCTACAGTGGAGTCGGTACCTTCCGTTGGATGACATTTATCTGTGTCGCATTGGTTCCTGTTGCATCTTTTGTACAGCCAATCCTCCCGGCTGCATTGTCACTTACATTAATTGTTCAAGGTTATGTATGTTGTAAGATTGGCCTTAGTATGATCGGCACTGATATGGAACGTGGTATCGCAGGAGTTATGGCTGCTATCCTTGCCATCAAGGGTGCTAGCTGGGGACTTTGCATTGGTATCATTGTTTACATCTTAGTCAATGGAAACTTCAAGAACCCTGTTCTTGAAGAAAATTCACCAGACGCAATCGAAGAAACAGACTAGATAATCTTCATTTTCAAATTCAAGATAAGGTAGAATCGCCAAGGTTATAATCAATTCATGACCTTGACGATTTTTCCTTTTATGGTCCCAAGTCTTAATCGATGAGCTAAAAAGCTCTACCATCCGAAACTTTCACTATCTTTCCTCGAATACGTCCCCAAGATCCCCATCTCTTTTCGATACTTCGCCACCGTTCTTCTCGAGATCTTCATCTCTTTTTCCAACAACAACTGAGATATCTTAAGATCACTATATGGCTTTTTGGGATCTTCCGACTGGATCAACTTCCAAATTGCCTCCTTGATATCATCTGCTGTATTCCACTGATTCCCGAACGAATAGGAAGATGCAAATAAGTCCTTGATCGAGACGGTTCCAAATGGGGATTGAATATATTTCCCTTTGGAAGCACGGCTGACAGTAGAGACATGCATCTGTGTCTCATCTGCAACATCCTGCATACACATGGGTTTTAGCTTTCCGCCCTTAGTAAAGTACTCTTTTTGCTTCTTAAAAACAGCCCATACAATCTTTGTAATAGTCTGTCTTCTCTGTTCGATACTTGCGATGATAAAGCGGCTTCTCTCATACTTTTTCTGAAAATATTCTTTCAATTCCGGATCTTCGATTTCCTTCATCATCTTTAGATAATAGTCATTCAAAGAATAATTTCCTATCCAGTTATCGTTAAGTTCAATCTTCCACTCATCTCCATTTCTCTGGATGATGATATCAGGAACAATGTACTCTGCCTTTTCATATGAATATCCACTAAAAGGTCTTGGATTGAGTTGCTGGATCTGTTGAATATACTTTCTTGCCTGCACCGTTGAAAGACCCAAAGTTCTTGTGATCGAAGCAATATGCCCCGTCGCCACATCGCTTAAATGTTCTAGGATAATTTTCTCAAGATCATCATCTAACAATCCTTTTCGTTCCAACTGCAGCATCAAACATTCTTCTAGGTTTCTTGCAAAAACACCAGCTGGCTCTAGATTGATCAATGCATCATGACACGCTTTGATCTCTTCTAAAGGGACACCAAGATTATCACTGATTTCTTCTAAAGAAACATGCAATAACCCTGAATCTTCAAGACAGTCTATCAGATATGTCATAATATCCAGTTCCTTTCTTGTAAATTGTACAAGATGCAATTGCTCCATAAAAAATGTTTTTTTGTCTCTGGGAGATTCGTCTTTGATCTCTGGTCTCTCAGTCTCTCGGTAGCCGCCTGCATTTCCACTTAACATCTGTGGACTTTCACTTTGTGGTTTATACTCTAGCAATGGGTTTTCTGCAAATTCATTTTGCAAAAATTCATCCAACTCATAATTATCCAACGACAATATATTCAATGATTGTAATTGAAATTGATTCAGTTGTTGTGATAACCCCTGTTGGAGTTCCAACCCATATGCCATCTACATTTCCTCCAATTCTCTATAATGTATCTTTCCAGAATGATTCAACGGGATACTGTCGATCTGCCTCACTTGAAGCACTCCATCATTCATCTTTATTTTTTTACTAATAAAGTCAACGATTTCTTCTGAACAAAGACCAGCTCCTTTTTCTACGAAGATATCTAATCGATCATCCACACCAGTACAAGCAAAACAAACATCCTTATATCTTCCTTTTAAAATCTGCTCAATTTCATCAAGATTGACCCTGCTGCCAAGGATCTTTAAAAATCGTTTTTTCCGCCCGGTTATATAGTAAAATCCATCCTCATCTTTTCTTGCCAGATCCCCTGTGTATAGAACGCCATGACGCTCATCTTTTTTTGCCAGATCCTCCTTACACTTTGCATAACCTAAAGTTACATTTTTCCCTTCATAAACAAGTTCACCATCCACAATAGAGAATGCTCCACCTGGAATCGGTATTCCAATGCTTCCTGCTTTTTCCAGAACACGTTCTGGCGGAAGCCAGGACATTCTAGCCGTAGCTTCTGTCTGACCATACATAATCACGAATTTAACGCCTGCTTTTTTCGCATATAACGCAAATTCCTTTTGCAAAGCCCTCGAAAGTTTTCCTCCAGCCTGTGTCATTGTTCTAAGAGACGGTAAATCCATATGAAAAAATTGAATTCGCTTTAACATCTCATAAGTAAACGGAACTCCTCCGAAGGAAGTTGCCTCTTCTGCCTTAAAATACTCCCAAAATTCATGTTCAAACATGGTATGTTCGGTTAATAAGATCGTTGCCCCACAAAGAGTATGACTATTTATAATCGACAAGCCATAAGTGTAATTCATAGGAAGTGTCGAGATTGGACGCTCTTTTTCATTTAACTCTAAGTATTCCACGATGGATTCTGCATTGGACTGAATATTTTCATAGCTTTGACGGACTAATTTGGGACTTCCAGTACTTCCTGACGTCGTCAGTAAAAGAGCTAAATCCTCATTTAACTTCGTCTCCGTTTCCTTTGAAATATCGTACAGGTTATATCCATATGCCTCATATACCAATTGTGTCCTTTCATCTGGAGAATACCCCTGATGTCCTTTTGGTGCAAACACATAGTCTGGTTCATAATGGCAGATTAAATCTTTTAACATATTATAATCCATTTTGCAATCTAACAAAAGAGGGACCACTCGATTTCGAAGACATGCTATGTATCCAAGAACAGAACCTGCGGTATTTTGACATAGAAGAAACACCAGCGTTCTTTTCTCCATATGTGTTCCCATCTCCTTGCAAAAGCAATCCAACTCTCCATATGTCACTGATCCTTCCTTCTCTGATCTTAAATAGATCCGATCCTTATCTAATACTTGTTCTTCAAAAAAATACATTTAGTTTTCCCTTCTTTCTACTGTACAAATCACGCGTGACAGATGCTCTATCAAATTTATTCCATCCCACATATAGTCTAAAGAAAGTGCTTGTCCCAATGGAACGATACGGTCTCCACCTTTAGCTCCAAATTCTACAATCCTATCTTGCAATTCCTTTGGCGAAACACCAGCATACTCTATAGTTTGAATCTTTCGATTTAAGCTTGGCATCAATTCCTCTAGATTTTGAATGATACATTGATAAAAGCAACCAAATCTCCCATCATACTGTTCTGGATTTCTAGGACATTCTTGCAAATCTGCCACATAGATTCGATTATCATAAAAACGAACCTTCTCTATTTGATCGGTTTCCATGATGTTTAGACAGACTTCTTCATATTTACGACTAACTTTCCATGGACTTAATTCATATCGTTTTGCGGTTTCCATACATTGCTCCCACCACGTTTCAAAACACTTTCTGTCTTCCCCTTTCCAAACGATCAACCTTGGACTAGAGCATGCATTTTGATCCATAGCAAAGGTATCATTATAAAACTGATAAGAAAGCTGCCGAAGCTCTTCTTCTGATCGTTGTTTCATCCATTCTGTGTCAATAACTGCAATGGAATATCGGTCTGCAAATTCAAGTTCTGTCACACCAGGCCTCACTGGAATCTTGCGAAGTTCTTCAATGGCTTTATCTCCACCCCAAATAATCCTTCCATCACAAAGATTTGTATAGGTTTCAATACAGCCATCTCCTCGTTCACAAGTAAACAGTAACGTATTTTCATAAATATCCTGATACCTTTTCTGCTGCATTACCTGCTCGATCATCTGGCACAATGGAAGACTATCTTCCATGACTCGACTCGAAATCCGAATGACATTTCCATTTCCAGCCAACATACCAAACACCATGCTATACGCAAACAGCGTTGGTATATTTGACGGTGCAATGTGAAATATCATTCCCCATCCAAGTCTGCTTTCTCTATCATTCAGTGCTTCTTTCCATGACTCTAAATGTTTTCTTCGACACCAGAATGCAAAAGCCGCGCAGTCTTCTCGATTTCTTGTCATGGGATTGCTGCGAATTTCCCTGGATAAATCCTCCAAAAAGCATAACACACTTTCTTCTAAAAGGGTTCTCCCAACGATTTCAGATCCTTTCCAGCCTCCTGCTAATCTAATGATTGTTTCATCCTTCATATGTATCGCTGCACCCCCTGACCTCTGCGTGCTGCATTCTTCCAGTCACTTTAAAATATTTTCCCTTTTTCTCACAGGGACAATCATCGATTCCAAGTAAGATTCCCTGATCTTCTGTTAAGATCGAATGCCCTGGATATGATCTAGCCATCGGTGACAGTACCTGGATCGTTCCTTCCGTTCCAATTTCACAAACCGAAAAATCCTGCATGTTTCGAATCAAAATATCTGAATATGTGCTTGCATGGAGATGACCATATTCACATTCTAAGTAAATACATCCCGTCTGCTCTGCCATTCCATAATAGTCATATACCTGTTTGATCTCACTGACTTCCTGAATACCTTTTTTAAAATCCTCCATTGATACCGCTTGTGCCTGCAACTTCTTCCAACCGCCTCCATGGATCATGATCCCATTGGGAATCGAAAGTTTTTTTTCACTTTCTTTTAACGCACCATAAAAATACTTCCAGATCATATAGGTAAAGCCAAAGACTAAAATGGGACCATTCTTATATTTTTCTAAAAATGCTTCGATTCCTTTGACATCTAGATTCATATCCTTGTTAAAGGCATACTGGTGTCTGGAAGATACAATGGAAAATCCTAAGATTCCAGCTCCTCTTGCAGAAAACATATTCCGATCTTGCAGCACCTCTGGAGAGTCTGCGATCAGCATTGGAATTCGCCTCTTTCCAATCACTTCTTCCATAATTCGGACTAACGTTTTTTGTTGGTTCGCTGCTGTTTCCTCATCTAAATAGATTTCCGACACCTTCTTACCTGTTGTTCCTGAAGATGTAATTACCTTAAAAACATCCTCTTCCTCCACACTTCGAAGTTTCATATCCTTAAATGCAGATACTGGCATCATAGGGATTTGACTCATCGATGAAAATGCCTCTGGAACCTGAAGGGCGCTTAACAACTTTGCATAGGCTGGACAATGTTCTTTATGGTATGCAGTCAATTCTGTAAAATAGTTATAAAACCACACCTCTTTTTCTTTTTGTGAAACACCAAATGGTTCCTGTTTTAATAGCTCTTCATATTCCACATTTTCACCTCTTTTCTTTTTTTAAGATATAATCTGTTCCGTGTCCGGGATAAATATGAATTCCATCTTCTAACGCCTCGATCCAAGGCTTTGCATAAGTTTCATATGCCTCTTCATTTCCTCCTGGCAATCTGGTTATGTCTTCTTCCCCCATAATCAAATAATCTCCTGAAAATAAAATCGTTTCATCCATTCTTATACAACAGCTTCCCATGGTATGTCCTGGTACAAGTTCCATTTGAATCATATGCCCTTTCCAATGAAACTCATATTCTTGATCAAACGTAAGATTTGCAGGATTACATAAAATCGATGAATAAACATACTTTTTGTCACCTCCATACTTGAAGTGTAAATAAGTACCCATCATACCACTCATATTTTTGATCCGGTTTCCAAGATTCTCACTACATACAGCGGTTGCGATGACCAATGCTTCCGGGTATCCTCTACGCACCCCATTTAATCCTTGTATATGGTCACAATGTTCATGAGTCAATAAAATATAATCTATGTTCCATTGATGTTCTCTTATGATTTTTAGGATTCGTTCATGGTCATTTGGATCAATGATCAGAACACTTCCATTATCTTCCATCAGATAACAATTACTCTGTGTCAAACGATCTTCTAAGACAAATAGTCTAGGCATCCTCTTTCTCAATTTCAACCCCATACTTTTTTAAAATTTCTTTTCCTTTTTCGTAAGAACTAAAGGCTAACATATCTGGTGTATCTAGCATAATATCAAACTTCTCCTCCAGTTCTCCTACCAAATTCATATGTCCCATGGAGTCCCATTCCGGAACTCCTCGATAACGAAGTTCCTTTAATTCTTCTCCTTCTTTTTTTAAAATTACTTGAAATACTTTGTTGTATTTTTCTAAGTTTGTCATTTTCATTCTCCTTTTTCTTTTACCTGAAATAAATGTTTCATCATCATTTGTTTTGCTTTCATTTCGGTGATAATCTCACCATTTTGATTGGTGCATACTCCATGGAATGTTCCAATATAAAATACACGTTCCTCCTGATAGGAATGAAATGTGATCTTTGCTGTAATGTTATCTCCAAGGTACACTGGTTTTTGAAATTGGCTAGATTCCTCCATCAAGATCGTTCCATCTCCAGGAAGCTTCATTCCCATAACAGACGAAAGAAGACTTGATGAAAACATCCCATGAGCAACTGGTTTTTGAAACCACTGTCTAGACGCAAATTCTGTATCCATATGCATCTTATTATAGTCACCTGTTAAACTTGCAAATGCTTCTACCACCTCTTTGGTCACTTTCTTTTCCATGGCTGCTTCATCTCCAACGGTAAGAGCCTTTCGTTCCTGCTTTCCTCTGGATCTTTGATCCTTTTTAATCTGTTTCACTGCCTTTTGAAAATCTATAGGACTTTCTAGTAATAAGATTTTCTTTCGCACTAACAATTCTTGCGTGGCTATACATCTTCTTGAACACCCGCAAATGACCAACCAATAATCACATACTTGATCTGAACTTCCACAAACCCAAGTCACATCTGGAAACTTTCCTTTGAGTGCAGTTAATTCTCGTCCACGATCATATCTTGGATTACAGCCACCACAAAACTTGACCCCAATTTCCATAATAAGCTCCTTATCTTCCGTGACTTAGGATCTTCTTTGCCATATCGATCAAATCTTGACTCACCTGATTGACTAAGACAACATCCTTGATCTCTGGAATCCGACTTTTCATTGCTTCTGCAATTAATTCTTCTGTCGTTAGTGTAGCAGATGGACATCCAGAACATTGTCCTAGCAATCTGACTTTTAAGACTCCATCTGTAACATCTACAACTTCTACATTTCCTTCATGAGATAATAATTGTGGTCTTACGTCCTCTTCTAATACCTTTTCTATTTCATGTAACATTTCTGTTTCCTCCTACTATAATTCTTTTCATTTTATTTATTATAGCAAAACTTATGCCATCCTCATTTCGTGTGGATTCAGATACCTTTTAAATTCTATCCTTCTTTCTTGTTGCATTTTTGCAACAAATATTTTCTTGTTGCATTTTTGAATCGTAGATTTGTTGCATTTCTGCATTTATTGCATTCATTTTTCAGAATCTTAACATTTTTTAAGTTGGCACGGCTTTTGCTTTTTAGTCAATCATAATTTCAGTACGCTATATGTACTTGGAACATTTGAACTATTCATGATTCAAGAAAGGAAGGATACAATTATGGCTTTAATGACAGGAAATGAATATGTGGAAAGTATGAGGAAGTTAAATCTTCAAGTTTATATGTTTGGAGAGAAAATCGAAAACCCAGTCGATGACCCAATCTTACGTCCATCATTAAATTCAGTCAAAGCAACTTATGACTTAGCAGGAAATCCAGAATACGAAGAGTTAATGACAACAAAATCTCCATATACAGGAGAAATCGTAAACCGTTTTACTCACATTCATGAAAGCACTGCCGACTTAGTAAAGAAAGTTAAGATGCAACGTTTATGCGGACAAAAGACAGCTGCTTGTTTCCAAAGATGTGTAGGAATGGATGCATTTAACGCAGTTTATAGTACGACGTTTGAAACAGATGAAGCTCACGGAACGAACTACCACGAAAACTTCTTAAGCTTCTTAAAGTATGTACAAGAAAAGGATTTAACAGTCGATGGAGCCATGACAGATCCAAAGGGAGATCGTTCTTTAGCACCTCATGCACAAGCTGATCCAGATCTGTATCTTCATGTAGTCGAAAGACGTCCAGATGGAATCGTTGTTCGCGGAGCAAAAGCTCATCAAACTGGTATCATCAACTCCCACGAAGTGATCGTAATGCCTACCATCGCCATGGGGGAAGATGACAAAGATTATGCAGTTTCATTTGCAGTACCAACTGACTCTGAAGGAATCTTCATGATCGTTGGACGTCAATCTTGTGACACAAGAAAACTAGAAGGAAGCCAAATCGACGTTGGTAACTCTCAATTTGGTGGAATGGAAGCTTTGGTCGTATTTGATAACGTATTCGTACCAAATGATAGAATCTTCTTAAATGGAGAATATGAATTTGCTGGAGTATTAGTAGAACGTTTTGCCGGATACCACAGACAATCTTACGGTGGATGTAAAGTAGGTGTTGGTGACGTCTTGATTGGTGCTACTGCTGTTGCTGCAGAATACAACGGAGCTCAAAGAGCCTCTCATGTCAAAGACAAATTAATCGAAATGACTCACTTAAATGAAACTTTATACTGCTGTGGTATTGCCTGTTCAGCAGAAGGTACAAAGACAAAATCAGGAAACTACATGATCGACTTACTATTGGCAAATGTATGCAAGCAAAATGTCACTCGTTTCCCTTATGAAATCGCTCGTCTTGCAGAAGATATTGCTGGTGGATTAATGGTAACTGCACCATCTGAAAAGGACTTAAAAAATCCTAAATTAGGAGGATACATAGACAAATACCTTCGTGGCGTGGAGGATGTTTCTACTGAAAATCGTCTACGTATCTTACGTTTGATTGAAAACTTAACCCTTGGAAGTGCTGCTGTTGGATATCGTACAGAGTCTATGCACGGAGCCGGATCACCTCAGGCACAAAGAATCATGATTGCTCGTCAAGGTAACCTTCCTATGAAGAAAAAACTTGCTAAGACAATTGCAAAAATCGAAGAATAGGATTCTTTAGGAGGAAACGATGGACTGGAAAAAGATTTATGAAGAAAGATCAACTTCAGCTGAAGTTGCTTTAAAAAATATTCCTGATGGCGGACGTGTCGTAACGGGACACGCTGCAGGGGAACCTTCTTATCTTCTTACCGTAATGGCGGAAAATAAAGAATGGTTTCACAACGTAGAGATCTGCCATATGGTTTCACTTGGAAAAAGTGAATATGCACAGGAAGGAATGGAAAAACATTTCCGTCACAATGCTCTGTTTATTGGTGCAAATACCAAAAAGACAGTTGCTGAGGGACGTGGAGATTATACTCCTTGTTTCTTCCATGAAATCCCAAGATTGTTTGAAGAAGAACTTCCAGTAGATGTGGCACTGATTTCTGTCACACCTCCAGATGAAAACGGAAGAGTCAGTCTTGGCGTTTCTATAGACTATACAAAAGGCGCTGCCCAAAATGCTAAAATCGTTATAGCTCAAGTAAACGACCAAATGCCTTTTACTTATGGTGACAGTTTAATGGACGTTTCTGAAATCGACTACTTTGTAGAACATTCAACACCTCTTCCAGAATTAAAGCCAGCAGTGCTATCTGATGTGGAAAAAGCCATCGGAGCTAACTGTGCATCTTTGATCCAGGATGGAGACACACTTCAATTAGGAATCGGAGCAATCCCAGATGCGGTACTTCTTTGCCTAAAAGACAAAAAGGATCTTGGAATTCACTCTGAGATGTTTTCAGATGGTGTGGTTGAATTAGCAGAAGCCGGAGTTATTACAAACGCAAAAAAAGAGCTACTTCCTGGAAAAATGGTAGCAAACTTTCTTATGGGAACAAAACGTCTTTATGATTTTGTAGATCACAATGAAAATGTTGCTATGTACCCTGCGGACTTTACCAATGACCCAGTAATCGTTGCAAAAAATGACCATATTATCTGTATCAATTCTAGCGTTCAAGTTGATTTAATGGGACAGGCTTGTTCAGAATCCGTTGGATTGACTCAGATCAGTGGAGTTGGTGGACAAGTAGACTTCGTTCGAGGTGCTTCTATGGCAAAACACGGCATATCGATCCTTGCTATGCCTTCTACTGCAAGAAAAGGAACAATCTCAAAGATTGTTCCGCTACTAGATGAAGGAGCTGCTGTGACAACTTCAAGAAATGATGTTGACTACGTAGTCACAGAATATGGTATCGCTCACTTGAAGGGAAAAACACTTCGAGCAAGAGCAAAAGCATTGATTGAGATTGCACATCCTGACTTTAGAGATGATTTGATCAAAGTTTATGAAGAACGATTTCACTCATTAACACCACTATAATTGCTTTTATAATCAACAAACGGGAGTATCACATAGTTTTTGTAAACCTCCAAACTGATGTAAGATAAGATTAGTCAGTTTGGAGGTTTTATTTATGGCAGGGGAGAATGACAGCCCACAAAAAGCAGCAATGAGGGAAATGATATGGTATAAAAAAAGTTGACACCCCATTCTCAAGGATTTGATATATAATCAAGAGGATAAGGAGTGAACAAAAATGACAGGAAACAGACAATATGACCAAGAATACAAAGTACAGGCAGTTAAGCTTGCAAAAGAAATCGGACAAGCAAAGGCTGCCGAAGAACTGGGAATCCCCAAAAACACCATGTATGGCTGGGTAAGAGCCAACCGGCTTGGCAATCTTGATTTGGGAGTCGGCTCACAGACCCCTAAAAGTGCCATGTCTCTTAACGAGGAACTGATTCGGCTTCGCCAACAGGTTAAGGAACAGGACAAAGAGATACGTCGTTTAAAGAAAGAAAACGACTTTCTTGAGGAAGCCAGTGCTTTTTTCGCTGCGAGCCGTCTGAAGTCAGCAAAAACGAAAGAATGAAGTTTATTGCATTAAAAACGAAAGACGGCCAATTAAAGGGCAGTATCGCCTTTTACTGCAGAATCCTGCATGTCAGCAGACAGGGATTTTACCGGTACCTTGCACTCAAAGACCGTCCCTGGAAATATCAGCCCCTAGCAGATGCCATGATGCAGATACTTGCGGAAGATGAATGCAATGATACCTACGGACGGGTTCGCATGTATCAGGCATTGACCCTGAAACAGCCAGAAAATGTAGACATCCCCAGCGAACGTACCGTTTACCGCATTATGGAAGAAATCAGGATCAGCCACCATCCCAGACGCGAGCCAAATGGGATTACAAAAGCAGACCGGGAAGCCAGTATACCAGCCAGATATACCGGGATGCGGTTTGCAAATATGAAATAGAGCAGAGTATGAATAGAGCAGGAGGGAGATGTCACGACAATGCCCGCTGTGAGAGCATGTGGGCCAGAATGAAAACCGGGCTGCTGTATGGCCGTTATGATACAGAAAAAATGAGTACCGAGGAACTCAAGACAGTCATCTGGAGATATTTCATCAGCTACTGGAATAATCGGAGGATTTGTTCCGCTAATGGAGGACTCCCTCCTATGATCAAACGACAGCAATACTATAATGCCCGGAAAGAAGCTGCATAAGATATAAAATCCTTGTGAAAAATGTGTCAACTAAACTTAACAAAATCAGCCATTACCACCAAAGATGAACAAACCGGACAATGTCTCCGTTACAGTCTTGGAAGCTATCCAACGAAAGCGGGAGCCTTAAATGTCTTGGATTATATTGCTGGCAAAAAAGAAAGTCCTTTTTATACTGGTACGTTTGAAGATGTCTTTGTAGAATGGCTGTCCAAAAGGCAGCTTACGGATCAGCATGCCATCCATCAAGTTTTAATGGCATATCACTATTGTTTTCCAATCCATCCAAAGGCCTTTGTTTTTATTACAAAAAGGGATTTAATCTCCTGTATAAGAGGATATGTGATGGAATATGACCCTTTAGATATCAAGAAAGAACACGGAAAGAAAAAGTACGCTTCCATTTCAGTAAGCCAAAGAATCAAAAACCTGTTAAACGCCTTATACGATTATGCTTACGAACAAGGATACATAACTTTCAATTTATCCAGAAGTTTTTCCATCTCAGAGATACAGAACAAAAGGACAGGGAAAACAAAGAGGGCATACACTGCCATTCGTGATGAGGATCTTTCCATCCTTTGGGAGTCTCAAGGAAACCCTTATGTACGTATGACGCTCATTTGCATTTATTGCTGCATCAATCCGAAGCATTTCTGTGCTTCAAAAATGGATGACCAATTTCTGATCGCAGACTTAGGAGTCCACACTTATCTATATGCAATCCATCCAAAGGTCTGTCCACTGTTCATCGACCTTAATATCCCAACTTATGATGTCTTTCGCAAACGATTTGAAGAAATCATAAAACATCTGAACATGAATTATGCTATGGGAGATATCTCTGAAACGTCAAAGCAGAAAATGAAGGCAGCAAATCTTCATAGCTCCCTTTTAATCAAAGACCCTCATTGGCTGGACCCAACGCTCTGTCAGATGAAAAAAGAGGAATTACAAACAATGATAAAGAAATTACGCTGAGGAGGAATTTTACAATGAAACGTGAGAACGGAAAGGGATGCAT